>Ga0163226_1000013_pt1 | contig 40366 bp, 37 predicted proteins | sample MSEWel2016_07_13_2_FD_113144 | JGI IMG/M metagenome (GOLD analysis project Ga0163226, IMG submission 113144) | Subsurface microbial communities from deep shales in West Virginia, USA - MSEEL Well Study Marcellus 5H_2016_07_13 ...
GGCCTAACTACATATTCAATCATATCTTCCCTTATCTGTTCCAAACTTACTTCTGGATGGTGTTGAGTTGAAATAACAATAGTATCAATCCTTACAGGCTTATCATCTTCATACTCAATAGTTACCTGAGTCTTACCATCAGGTCTTAAGTAATCCAAAACCTCCTCTTTTCTGACCTTAGCTAGACGTCTAGCTAATTTATGGGCTAAAGTAATTGGTAATGGCATCAACTCTTCAGTCTCATTACTAGCATAGCCAAACATTAATCCTTGATCCCCAGCACCAATCTCTTCACTCTCTTTTCCTTCTTTAACCTCTAAAGCCTCATCTACACCTTGAGCAATATCAGGAGACTGCTCATCAATTGAAGTCAATACTGCACAAGTTTCAGCATCAAAACCATACTTAGCACGAGTATAACCAATCTCTCTAACTACATTACGAGCAATTTTAGGAATATCAACATAGCAGTTGGTAGAAATCTCACCAGAAATTAAGATCATACCTGTTGTTATTGTAGTCTCACAAGCAACCCTTGCCTGTGGATCCTCCTGTAAAATTGAATCTAATACAGAATCAGAAATCTGATCAGCTACTTTATCTGGATGCCCCTCTGTAACTGATTCAGATGTAAATAAATATCTCTTACTCATTTAATTACCTCCTTAAATAATATGTAATAAATAGTTTACAGTGTATAGTGTACTCTGCTCACCCTTAACTGTTTGATTTAAAATAAAAAAACCCCTCCTATAAGGAGAGATGAGTTAATAAGAACCTAAACATCTCCCAAGGTATCTCCTTGTAGGAATTAGCACCTTTCCTTTACAGGTGGTTGCCGAGCTTCATAGGGCCTGTCCCTCCACTACTCTTGATGTATCATTATTCTTTTTTTTAATAAATTTATTATCTCCATTAGTCTAACACTTTAAGAGATATTTGTCAATAGTCACCCTTTATATTTTGCGTGATCACAGTTGACCTTATACATCCACCTCTACTGTTTGGTTGATACTGACTTCTGTAGTAGTTATATTACAATTATAAGCATAAATTTCTACCCCATTTTCAGCAGCTTCCTTCAATTTCTTAGCAAACTTTAGATCTATTCTCTGATGGGGAGTAAACTTATAGGCATCAGCCCTTTGAATGATAAAGATTACTGCTACCCTGTAACCTTCCTGATGTGCTTTAATTAATTCATCTAAATGGCGTCTCCCCCTTTTAGTTGGAGCATCTGGAAATTTAGCTACTCCTTCTTCTACCAAAGTTGCAGACTTAACCTCAATTAGACATTTCTCACCCTTTCCTCTTAAATAAAAGTCTAGGCGACTATTACCATAAGTATACTCTGGCTTAATCTCTTCATAACCCCTAAATTGAAGCAAATCACCTTCTAAGAGGGCATTCTCTACCAACCTATTAGTCAAATGGCTATCTATAGATATTAACTTATCATTATACTCTACTAATAATAAACTATACTCAGTCTTCCGATTGGCTTTAGGGTAATGAGCTACAAAGACTTTAGTCCCTGGGATCATTAACTCCTCCATCCGCCCTGGATTTGGGACATAAGCCCTAACTTCCTCTCCCTTTAAATCAACTTTAGCTACAAACCTATTCTCTCTTACAATTAATCTTCCTTCTTTAAGTTCTCTATCCATTACTACCTTTGCCATATACCTAGCTCCTTCCATTATTAAGTTTAAGTCTGAGTATAAGCTTAAGTTTTAAACCTACTTAACCTCAAAGTTGATTATAAAATTCTCTACTAAATCTTAATTTTCTTTTTAATCACCATAATTCTTCCGTTATTTGTTATTAAATTCTATAAAATGTATTTATCTTCCCATTATTTACAGATTGAGATTAGAGATGACATGTGTTATTCTAATCACAGCCAATTAAAAAAGGAGGTATATGAAAGTGATAAAAAACAAACAATATATAGTTGCCCTTGTATTATCAACAATACTAATCTTTGCATTAGCTGCAAGTAGTTATGCTAGTGAAATCTATAGAATCCAGTCAGGTGACTCTTTATTTACAATTGCACAAAAATTCAATACTTCAATCTCTAATTTAATTAGAGTTAATAATATTAGTAATCCTAATATTATTTATTCTGGACAAGCATTAAGTCTACCTTCTACTAATAAAAAAACAAGTTCTAATTCTTATGATTTTAATAAGGTAGCTAGTGATGGGAGAAAAAGCTCTAATAGTTCTTTTAATACAAAATATAGCAATACCAATTGGACAAATAATAATGATATTGTGATAGCAAAACCCAAACAAAAAGAAAATATTAAAAAAATATACCGTAAAGGGCCTCATACTATGAAGGTAGCTTTAACCTTTGATGATGGACCAGATCCAGTATATACTCCTCAAGTACTTGATGTATTGAAGAAGTATAATGTAAAAGCTACTTTCTTCTTAGTTGGACAGAGGGTAGAAAAGAACCCTGCTGTAGTTAAGAGAATATATGAAGAAGGTCATACTATTGCTAGTCATTCTTGGGAGCATAATAATCTAAATACTCTAACTAAAAATGAATTAGAGAAGGATATGAGTGATACAGATAACTCTATTAGAAAAATTATCAATAAGAGACCTGAACTAATGAGACCACCTTATGGTGCTGCAAATAGTTCTACTTTAGAACAACTTAATAATATGGGCTATAAGGTAATTCATTGGTCTATAGATTCTTTAGATTGGAAAGCTAAAAGCAAAGAAGAGGTACTAGCCAGAACATTACCAGATATTCATGAAGGTGCAATTCTTCTTTTCCACTCTGCTGGAGGAAAGGGGCAGAGTCTAATGCCAACTATTAATGCACTTCCAACTATTATTGAAACATTACAAGATAAAGGTATTGAAATGGTTACAGTTGATGATTTATTATCACTATCTGCTTATAGGAGATAATGATAAGTCAAGCCTTTAAAGGCTTGGCAATACATAAATAATAGATTTAAAAACCCCGTCTATAAGACGAGGTAGAGGATTAAATTTCTTCTTTAATCCTTGGATACAATTCATCTGCTGTCTCTGCTTGCACAAGCTCTCCATCAACTAAAGCAAAAGGTCCCATAGCACAGTCACCACAAAATCCCAAGCAAGCTTCAACTTCTACACTAACATCATCAAGCTCTTCTAATCTATCAATTAATTCTTCAACCCCATGGACAAAGTTATTTTCACAAAAGCTTACTACTGCCATCATTTCACCTCCAAAATTAATAAGTGATGATTCCTAAGTAAATATTAAGAGTCAAGGTTCACTACTTACTCTTTATTATCTCTATTAACTCTGAAACTGATACATCAGTAAAGTCTAAATCAGCTAATTCTATTCCTTGACTAATAGCCTTTCGCAAAGTAGCCGACTTACTCATATCTCCTATTACAATAGCACCTATGACAGCTCTATCCTTAATCATAACCTTGATATACTTATTCTCTTGCTCTTCACAAATTGTATCTATCCCATCTCGCTTATCATTATCTCCTATAGAGAATAAAGATAGTCCAAAGGCATTGAGCATAACTGTTGGAATGATATGCTGATAGCTAGCATCTTCACCTACAATATTATACCCTGCTATCTTGCCCTGCTCAATGGCAATTGGCCATAACCCAAACCCTTTATTATCTAGCTCTGATACATCACCAACAGCATAAATATCAGGATAATTTGTCTGCATTCTATTATTTACAACAACACCAAAGTCAGTCTCTATCTCTGTTCCCTCTAGTATGTCTAAGTTAGGTTTAATTCCAGTAGAATAAATTACCATATCACATTCCACCTCTTTTCCCTCAGCAGTTACAACGCCTTTAACCTTATCTTGACCGATTATCTCCTTAATAGCTGTAGCCACTAAAGGCTCAATATTATGTTCTCTAACTCTCTCTTCTAAGATTTGACAGGCCTTTTCATCTAACTGTTCTGGCATCAAATAAGAACATATCTCAGCTACCATAACCTCTTTACCTGCTTGACTAAGAGCCCATGCCATCTCTAGGCCCAATACCCCTCCACCAATAATTAAGACTTTATTACTATCTTCAGCATAATCTTTGATCTCTCTAGAATCTGCTAATCCTCTTAAGGTAAAAACTCCTTCTTTATCTATTCCACTAATAGGTGGAGTGGCGTTTCTAGCTCCATTAGCTAACACTAACTTATTATAACTGATCAGCTCACCATTATCTAAGACTATCTCTTTATTATCTGGCTTTATAGCAGTAATTTTTGTATCTAAATATAACTCTACATCATTCTCATCATACCATTCTTTCCTTTCTATTAAAATCTTATCTTCCTTAATATCATCCATTAATCCCTTTGATAGTTTGATCCGATTATAGGGATAGCTACTCTCTTCTCCAAACAACTCAATCCTACATTCCTGATCATACTCTCTAATAGCCTTAATTGCACTAATAGCAGCTATACCACTTCCTACTATTACTACTTCTTCCATTGCTTTATCCCCCTTTTTTTAAGATTTCTTAAAACTATTCTCTCTATTCTTACTACTTATTATTAATGATACATCATGCTAGTAGAAAAATGATTCTTTATAAAGATAGTGCGACACTTCCGTGTCGAGTGTAAGCTATGAGTGTGAGTGTGTGTAAAATCTCTTTTTATTAGGGCTTATTCACACTCACACACCCACTCACGCTAATTTTAAAAGTGTCTCAATATCCCCATTAACAATCACCAGATATTAAACTAGCATAGCCTGTAATTATATTAATCATACAGGACTTAATTATAGTATTTATACTAAACTGGTGGAAATACCTTCTAATTTTATAATCAATTAAGCTATAAAAAAATAAAGGATGCAAAACTGCATCCTTTATAAAAATTAATTTTCAATTTTAGGCTCTTTTAACATTAAAATTGCAATGATTATCCCTAAGACCGCAAGTCCAATAGTTGGATAAAAAGTATATAAATAACTCCCTAATATATCTCTTAATTTACCAGACAACAAGTTTCCTAATACTGCCCCAACGCCATAAGCGGTAAATAAGAAACCATAATTTTTACTATAATGTTTAGAACCAAAGAATATTCCTGTAGCAGTAGGAGCTATAGCTAACCATCCTCCAAGGTTTAACCAAAACAAAGCAAAAGCGATACCGTATAAAATAGTATTACCTTCTCCTACATTTAACATTATAATTGAAGCTAGAATTATTAAGCTGTATGAGATAATAGCTGCCTTCTTAGGATCTAGCTTATCTGTGAGGCTACCAAAAATAGGTCTACCTATACCATTAAAGATAGCAAAGAAAGATACCATCAAAGCAGCAGTACTAGAACTTAGCTTTACTACCTCCTCAGCTACGGGACTTGAAATTCCAATAGCCATTAACCCCACTAAGGTTCCAATTACATAGCAGGTCCATAAACCATAAAAGGTTGATGTCTTCACCATCTCTTTTGTATCTAAGTCTATCTCATCTTGCTTAACCTCTTTGTTATTATCAGCTTCTGACAACAACTCTTTTTTAGGAAACTCTAGTGGCAATGCTAAAACTGTAATAATTATAGCAAAAGCAATCCCTAAAATTTTAAAGGTTGCAAAAGGACCATAGGAAGCTACCAACCAATTAGCTAGTGGTGCTGTCACAAATGGAGATAATCCAAAGCCCCCTAAGGTCAACCCTACTGCTAGACCTTTCTTATCAGGAAACCACTTTGCAGCTACTGCCATAGGAGCACCATAGGCTATTCCTACTCCTGTTCCTGCAATCACTCCATAAGTTATAGTCAACATGATAATATTAGAAGTAAAACCTGAAAGAATCCAACCAGTAGCAATAAATACACCACCAACTATAGTCATAATTCTAGGACCATACTTATCTATTAGGCCTCCTGCAATCGGCATTCCTATAGCATAGAAGACTAAAAAGAACATATAAGGCAAGCCACTCTCAGTAGCACCTATATTAAATAAGCCTTCTATTGGTTTTCTAAATACACTCCAAGCGTAGACTGTTCCCATACACATAAAGATTATCAATCCCAAAGGTATATATAACCACCTCTTGCTACCTTTAGAAATATTCGGACTTGACATACTAACTCCTCCTCTTAATTATCTTGATGATTTTATTAATTGAAGTTATGATAACATAGATATAGAAATAATTTGACTTAATAGACTTTACTATATTTATAATTTCCAAATTAATAATAATAATAACTATTCTATACTTATAAGTTCATATACTCCTACAGTCCCTCCCTTTATTAAATGTTATTAAACTTTATGCTTAAATGTACAAAAAAAGGTCAACACCAAATTAGTTAAGATTAATCTTAACTAATTTGGTGTTGACCTACATACGACTGGTATATTATACCTTTCTTCTGCCTGTCAAGTCAGTTTTCTATTTTTATATGTTATCATAATACTCTCTTAACTAGACTAACTAACATACATCTTTTCAAGATAGCATTAAAAATTCAATCTTGATTTCCATTACTATTATCAGCTATTGCTGATTTTAAAATCTACTTTCAATATAAACTAACAGATATACTAATCTATCTCGGCAATTGCTTTCCTTATTATATCGATATAACATCACCTTGTCAAGTATTTTCTTGCAAAGGCAAAATTGATGCTTATCAGTTTATAAAATAATCAAGTTAGCTCTATCAAAGCTTAGTCACCCTTTAAATTCCATTATCCCTTTATTAAGAACCTATTTTATCTTCTAAATTAGCAGATAATTTAAAGACCATGATTCTCTCACCAGTTTCTGTGCTAATATCACTGTGGAATATAACTACCTCTTCACCAGTCTGTTCTTTGATAATTTCACCTAATTTATCCCGTCCTGCTTCCACCAAATCAGCACGAATTCTTTTAATAGATAATAAACCTTCTGTTGTCTCAGACAGCTTATGTTCAGCAGGAGTTATAAGTCCCTTTAAAACAACAATTATCATATCTCGAAGGATATCAGTCTTTACCATAACTGGACCCCGACCAAGAAAATCCTTCTCCCATTGTGTCAATTCTTTGCTAATTTTTGCTTCTAATTGACCCTTTGTCATAGCTTTCCCTCCTAACAAAAAAATATATATCATATTAACATATATGTTAATATGATATATATTTTATCTCAATTTATTACGGATTTAATAGACTAAATATATTTTAAAATAAAGCTATTTAGTTGTCAAGACTAAAACCACTTTGATAATATTAAGCTTTTGTAAGCAATTATTTATAGATGTCCAACTTTAAAGTGAAATAAAAATAAAAGAATTATTAGCCACGAATTAAAATCAAATAATAATTATATTTTCACTTAATCTTTTATTGGTATTTATTCGTGTAGATTCGTGGCAAAAAATAAGATTTTAAATTTCTTTTTAGGGTTGTTTATCTATATATAAAACTCTGTATAGTATCCAATCATATTCTATTGCGCTAACAATATTCGATCATTAGTCAGTCGATGACCACTAACCTTAGTAAACTTATCAAGCAAGTCATCTATAGTCATTTCCTCTCGTTCTTCACCATTAATATCTAAGATAATATTACCATTATTCATCATAATAGTCCTAGTTCCTAACTCTATAGCGTGATCTAAATCATGGGTAACCATTAATGTCGTTAAATCATGATGCTTGACTAACTTTTGGGTAATATCTATAATATTTTGAGCTGTTTTTGGGTCTAATGCTGCAGTATGTTCATCTAATAACAACACCTTTGGCTTCTGTAAAGTTGCCATTATTAAGGTAAGTGCCTGTCGTTGCCCACCAGATAATAATCCAACCTTATCATCTAATCTATCCTCTAAACCTAAATTCAAGATACTTAAAGCCTCTTGGAATTTCTTACGCCTAACAGATTTTACACCAATACCCAAACCTAAGCGCGACCCTCTCTTTAAAGCCAAAACTAGATTCTCAGCAATAGTCATAGAAGCTGCTGTTCCTTGCAAAGGATCTTGAAAGACTCTACTAATTAAATTTGCTCGCTGATGATCAGATTTATTTGTCAGATCTTTATTATCAACAATTACCCGACCTTGATTTAAAATTAAATTCCCTGCAATTACATTCAATAAAGTCGATTTACCAGCACCATTACTACCGATAACTGTAATAAACTCACCTTTATCCATCTCTAAGTTAACACCTTGTAAAGCTATCTTCTCATTGATAGTACCTCGGTTAAATATCTTTACTCCACCAATAACCTTTAACATTACTTAGCACCCCTTCCTAACTTTCTAAAGCCAAACTGCTCTTTAATTGCTGGTGCTCCCAATGCAACTATTACTAAAACTGCAGTGATTAGTTTTAAGTCATTGGGGTTTAGACGCATTCTTAAAGCTATAGTAATTACTAATCGATAGATTACTGAACCCAGAACTACTCCCAAAGTAGCCCATTTAATATCACTCTTTCTAATAATAGCTTCACCAATAATAACAGAAGCTAAACCGATAATAATCATGCCGATCCCCATCTTTACATCTGTAAACCCTTGATATTGAGCTACTAGAGCACCAGATAATGCTACTAAAGCATTTGATAGCCCTAAACCTAAAATTACAGTTAAATCCGTATTTACTCCTAAACTACTAACCATCTGCTTATTATCACCAGTAGCTCTCAAAGCTAGACCAAGCTCTGTCTTTAAGAACCAGTCAATTAATAACTTAACGATCATAACAACTAACAAAAAGAAAATAAAGGTACTATTTTTTTCAGATATACCCAAAGATGTCAACAATTCAAAGATTTTATTACTTCCCAATAAAGAAATATTAGCTCTTCCCATCACCCTTAGATTAATTGAATAAAGGGCTGTCATAGTCAGAATCCCTGATAATAATCCAGTTATCTTCAGCTTAGTATTTAAGATTCCTGTCAATACACCTGCTAATAAGCCAGATAGAGAAGCTACTATAATTGCTAACACTGGATTCCATCCCGATACAATCAGTTTAGCACCTACTGCTGCTCCTAAAGGAAAGCTACCATCTACAGTTAAATCAGGAAAGTCTAAGACTCTAAAGGTCAAATAAACACCTAAAGCCATAATTGCATAGACCAATCCTTGCTCAATAGAACTTAAAATCACACTCACATTCATAACTACTCCTCCTACTCAATTACTTTTCAAATTACTGCTCCAGTTAAATTATAATATAGTGATATCTGATTATGGGGAGATTGTGACACTTTAAGTTTTAGCTACGGGTTTTAACCCGTAGTGTAACATATCACCATCACCACAGGTTGAAACCTGTGGCTAGTAAATTTATCATTATAAAAAGTGTCGCACTATCATTATATTGTATCAATTTCTATGCTATCAGATTATTCAATAGTTCTAGCAGCTTGCCTAACTAATTCTTCAGGTAACTTTACTCCCATCTCCTTAGCAGCTTTGAGATTGATTACTAAGTCTGTCTTCTCTAAGTATTGAATCGGCATCTTTGCTGGCTCTGCCCCATCTAGAACCTTTACTGCCATCTTTCCAGTCTGACGCCCTAATTGATAATAGTTTATTCCTACAGTAGCCAATCCTCCATTTTCTACTGAGTTATCCTCTCCAACTATCAGAGGTAAGTCATTCTCATTGGCTACTTTAACTACAGATTGAATTGCTGAAACTACAGTATTATCTGTTGGAACATAAATTCCATCTACCCTACCTACAAGGGATTGTGCTCCTTGATAGACCTCATTACTAGAAGTAACAGTAAGGTTTGTTAATTCTAAACCTAACTCTTTAGCCTCTTTTTCAGCCAATTCTGCTTGCACAACTGAGTTAACCTCACCACCATTATATATAATTCCTATCTTTTTAATGCTAGGGTTTATCTTCTTAAATAATTCTAATTGTTGCTTGATAGGTGTTAAATCACTTGTTCCAGTAATATTAGCTCCTGGAACTTCTAGGCTATCTACCAAACCAGCTGACTTTGGATCTGTTACTGCTGTAATTAATATTGGAGTATCCTTGACACTATTAGCTACCGCTTGAGCTGTTGGAGTGGCTATTGCCAAAATTAAATCCAATTTATCATAAGCAAACTGCTTAGCTATAGTCTGAGCTGTAGACATATCACCTTGAGCATTCTTATAATCATAAGTAATATTCTCTCCTTCTTTATAACCTGCCTTAGCCATCTGGTCAACAAAACCTTCTCTGGCCGCATCTAAAGCTGGATGCTCCACAATTTGAATAATTCCTACTTTAATCAAATTATTATCTCCAGTTGCTTTATCTGACTCTTGATTAGAACAACCTATTAACAACCCTAATAACAAAATAATTACTAATAAACTAACTACTCTACTTCTCATCTTCTCATCCTCCTAAAATTTAATATACAAAAAAGAAAAACACCCCCGCAGGAGTGGTAAAATTTATCAACAAATAGGTATACTAAACCTACTCATCTGGCAAATATTCACTACCAAGCTACCATCCTACTATTTTTATAAACCTACTATGCTAACTGTAATAAACTACATAACCCTACATGAACTACCAAACTACTATAACCTACTATTATTACAATAAATTATATTCAATTTATTCTATGATGTCAAGAGCTAAAATATTAAAATCAATTTAGAAGTTTCGTGATTTCATCTAATATCCCCTTAGCTATCTCTAACTTATCTGCTTTAGCTAAGCTAACTTCAATCCCATCCCCAATAATTATCACTTGATTGTCATCACTAGCAAAACCTGTCTCATTAACACTTATATCATTAGCCACTATCAAATCTGCCTGCTTTCTTTTAAGTTTATTTTTAGCATTCTCAACTAGATTGTCAGACTCAGCTGCAAAACCTACTAATATCTCTTTCCCCCTCTGTTTGCCAAGCCTTGCCAAAATATCTTCAGTTCGTTCCAATTCAATCAGCCAATCGCCATCCTTCTTCTTAATTTTAGTAGTAGAGAATTCTTTAGGTCGATAGTCAGCTACTGCTGCTGCCATAATAATTATATCCTGCTCTTCTTTAATTTGAAAGACAGTTTCTGACATTTGGGCTGCTGTTTTAACACCTATGAGCTTTACCCCTTTAGGCTTAGCTAAATTGCTAGGTGCTGAAATCAAAGTCACTTCTGCTCCCCGAGCTACTGCCATTCGAGCCAAGGCATAGCCCATCTTCCCAGAAGAATGATTAGCTAAAAATCTAACTGGATCCAATGCTTCTTTAGTACCTCCTGCAGTAATCAAGACCTTCTTTCCTAACAAATCTTCACCTTCAGCCAATAAAACTGCTGTAGAGGTTGCTACTATCTCCTTAGGGTCTGGCAATCTACCCCTACCTTCATAGCCACAGGCTAAGTATCCTGCATCAGCTTCAATAATTTTATATCCTCTCTTCCTTAAATAATCCATATTCTCTTGAACTATAGGATTATGATACATATTCACATTCATCGCTGGAGCTAAAACAACCTTACCTTTAGTCGCCATCACCGTTGTAGATAACATATCATCAGCAATGCCATTTTTAATCTTAGCAATAATATTTGCCGTAGCAGGAGCAATCAAGAATAAGTCAGCCTTATCTGCCAATGAAATATGCTCTACATCCCAATACTGGGCCCTACCAAACATCTCCACTACAACTGGATTATGACTAATTGATTGAAAGGTCATGGGCTGTACAAATTCTGTAGCAGACTTAGTCATGATTACATAAACATTTGCACCTAGTTTTTTAAACCTACTTACTATCTCAACTGCTTTATAAGCAGCTATTCCCCCAGTGACACCCACTACAACATTCTTCCCCTTTAAAAGCACCTTAATCTCCTCCTTAATCTGATATTTAAGCTTAAAATTAAACTTAATAGAGATAATACGACACTTTCGTGTCAGGAATCGGGAATCTGGCATCAGTCTGTTCTACTGATAACTGGTTCCTGACTCCTGACTACTAAAGTATCGCAATATAATATTGTATTAATTATATTCATAGAATAAGTATAATAAAAAATGCCTCCCATTAACTCAGCTAAGTTCAATCACTTAATTTTCTGAATTAAATTAGAAGACATCTATCTTATTTGCTGTATTTTCAACTAATATTATAACCTTTATTAAATTATCTTTTCTCTACAGGTCTTAACTTACCTGCTATAATCTCTTCTAAAGCTTTAGAGACATCTTTAGTACCTTTATATTCCTCTAATAAAGATTCTGCTCCTTCATTCATCTTTCTAGCTCTCTTAGCTGAAATAATCACAGCCGAAAAAGCAGAACCACATTTCTCAACTAATTCGTTCATCCCTGGATAAGATAGCAAAATAATCACTCCTTTTGACTATTAACTACTATATAAGTTGAACTAATGTTTTTCTTTAAAGAATCAAAAATTCTTTTTTTGCAACGAATTAACACGAATCACACGAATGAAATACAAAAAGAATAAATTAATAGTTTAGAATTTTCTTTGTTTTAAATTCGCTAGATTCGTTGCTAAATAAGTTGAATTATTGATTTTTAATTAATGAAATTATTTAATTCAATCTATATAGTTAATAATTAAATTTTACATCTCTCTGCAATGATAATTGATTTTAATTTATTTACTGCATTTTCAACTTCATCATTGATGATTAAATAATCATATCTATCAATTTCTTCTAGCTCTTTAGTAGCATTACTCATTCTAGTCTGAATTACATCTTCAGTCTCAGTACCTCTTTTATAGATTCTAGATTTCAACTCCTCCATAGATGGAGGTGCTAAAAAGACAAAAACTCCTTCACTAAAACTCTCTGCAACTTGTCGAGCACCTTGAATGTCAATCTCTAAGATTACATCCTTTCCACTCTTTAAAGTCTCTTGAACATAATGTCTAGGAGTCCCGTAATAATTATTATGTACCTTTGCCCACTCAATAAATTCATCATTCTCTATTGAATCTTTGAATTCATCTTGACTCATAAAGAAATAATGTACTCCATCGACTTCTCCTTCACGAGGCTTTCTAGTAGTTGCTGACACAGAGTAACATACATCATTATATTCCTCTAATAAAGCTCTTAATACTGTTCCCTTTCCCACAGCAGAAGGTCCAGATAAGATTATCAAATTTCCTCTATTCTCTCTATTGTTCAACATGCTTATACTCTTCCTTCCCTTATAGCTCTCTTATTCGTCATCATCTTTCAAACGCTGCGAAACTGTCTCAGGTTGGACTGCAGATAAAATGATATGGTCACTATCTGTAATGACAACAGCTCTAGTTCTTCTTCCATAAGTGGCATCAATCAACATTCCTCTATCTCGAGCATCCTGGATAATTCTCTTTATTGGTGCCGATTCAGGGCTGACAATAGCAATGATTCTATTAGCTGCTACAATATTACCAAAACCGATATTAATTAATTTAATATTCATAAATGACTCCCCCTTAATTTAGTAATAACTCAGCTTATAAACCACATCTATATTCTAAATAATATAGCTAATAGATTTTATTAGGATTTAGACTAATTTATAATATATCATAATTCAAATAGACTTTGCAAGTAAATTATTGATTACTATTTTATCAAATTTTCTAATTTATAATTCAAAAAAGGATAAAACAGCAATAATTACCGATTAATTTTAAATATTTTTTCCTTGAAATTACTATAAAAAATCTTATATTAGCTTAAATTAAACAAAATTATTACTAAATAGTCTTAGAATCTAAGTTTAATAATAATCAATCCCAGAACAGTTAATTATGACTTTTCAACGATCTTTATGAAAATACTAATTTAAATTATTTTAAACATTTTTTGTAATAAATCTCTTACACCCTGAGGTAATTATTAAAGGTTACAATTTCACAGAAGTATTTTTGGGGTAAATCAATTGGAATTTAGACAAAGAGCTTTTAAATCTTTAATTTCCTTCTATTATTCTCCCTCTTACCTCTTCAATAATCATCTTATGAGTTCTAGGATGAGAAAATAAATAAGAGACCAATAAGTTATACTCACTTTGATTAATTTGATCATAATATAACATAGTATCTAAGATAGGAACTGGAAATTTATCCTTTGGGACAATAGCCACTAGTTTTTTCTGCCCACCGGGCATTTGAGCATATATCTTTAAATCATAAATTCCACCATAGAAAAAAGATTCTTTTCCTTTTTCGACTATAAAATCCTCTAAATTTAATTCACAGAAATCATAATTAGTACTTGGAGTAGCTACTAAGTAGTATATTTGTTCAAAAGAAAATTCCAAATTTTCTAGCTCTTGTCCTATTTGCAGTAACTTCTTTTTAGCAAAAAATTCAAGACCCCAAAAATAGAAACAATCCCCAAAGTGTAGTAAACAAGCAACATAAGTAAAGATTCCAACAATTAACAAATCACTTGGCATCTTATCACCTCTCTTCCTATTTGGGAAAATAACTAAGCCCTTAACCATTTAAATAGACTCACTTACCACAAACTACGATAATTCTTTAATCGAACTTAAATACTCTTGGTGTAGTTTAACATTATTACGCCCACAAGACTTAGCATAGTATAAAGCCTCATCAGCCACATTTAATAACTCACGATCGGTACTAGCATCCTCAGGAAACATACCTATACCTATGCTAATTGTTACATTACCATTAGGTTGAGTCTCTTGATTATCAAAGTGGCTATCAGCTACCTTAGCCCTAATCCTCTCAGCAATAGTATAGGCTATATCTTGGAATACATTTGGTAAAATAATAGCAAACTCTTCACCACCAAATCTACAAACTACATCATTATCTCTTATATTCTCCTCTAAGATTCTAGCCAGTTGTTTTAAAGCCTCATTTCCTGCCGGATGACCATTATTATCGTTATAAGCTTTAAAGTAGTCTATATCCATCATTAATAGAGCTAAAGAAACCTCTCTCTCTTTAGCAAACTCTATTTCTTGTTCAAGGCTTGTTTGAAAATGCCTCTGATTATAGATGCCTGTAAGGTTATCTTTAACAGCCATATTCTCTTTTAATTTATGCAATTTAGCATTCTGTATAGCCAAAGCAGCTTGATTGGCAAAGGGTAATAATGAGTCTATACTTTTATAAGTAATCTCTCTCTTATTAGCAATGTTATCGACAACCAAAACCCCAATAGCTCCACCTTTAACAATCAAAGGAACAATAGCAAAAGCCTCCATTCCCAATTGGGCAGCTAAAGTACATTGAAACTTATCATCAGGATCCATAAATTTAATATTATAAGGTTCTTTATTCTTAATTGTCTTAGTGGCTATATGCGCCTTATCTAACTGAAATGATAGGTTTTGAATAATATCATTTAATTTCTTATCACTTAACTCTAGTTCTTCCTGTACAGCAATCATGCCTTCTAAATTAATCTTATTTTTAGCAACATTCTGCCAAGTCTGTAAGCCTTCATGCTGGTCTAGAGGACCAATACCAATCTTACCTGTTAACCTAGTCTCATCTCCATCATCAATCAGAAATAAGATAGCACGATTAAATTCTAGACCATAGCCAGCTGTTACAGCAGATAAAATTATCTGCAATACTTTATCCAACTCCAATGTCCCTTGTAAAATAGCACTAATCTCTCTAAGAACCCGTAATTCTTTAATTTGATTTGATAACCCCATATTTAATTTAATAATACTTTTGATCTTATCTTCAATCATGTAATTTAGCCTTCCTAAAACTAAAGAGATAACTAGAAAAAAAGATAGATGATACATAATTTCTATAGTACTAAACTCTGCCCAGATCAGAGCAGGTAAGACCACTATAGATGTAATCACCCCTCCAATTGTCCCTGTTAAGATTGTGCTTGCTCCAACAAATAAATATAAAGAAGTAACTCCAATAATACTATTAACAGGATTTCCAAATAATGAATAATTTATAATAAAAAGTATTACAAGTCCAGATAATAAAAGATAAGAATTAGCCATCAATTTCCTATTAAAGGAGGATACCATAATTAAAGTTATAGGTAATATTATTGATATAAGTAAGAATACTATTATTTCTAACATACAATCCCTCCTCTTTTTAATTAATATTCTATACCTTATACCTTTCTCCTGCAAAACAATTATAAAATGTTAATAAATATTAACATTTTAAGCAATAAAATTTAACCTTTTCTCATAAATTAAAGTCTGTAAACAACCTTATTTAATAATTGGATATAGATATCCAAGTCTAAAGTGTAATTTAATGGATATATTACGACACTTTTAAAATTAGCGTGAGTGGGTGTGTGAGTGTGAGTAAACCCTAATAAAAAGAAGTTTTACACACACTCACAGTCATAGCTCACACTCGACACAAAGTGTCGTAATATCATTATATTGTTTCATTCTAAAGTTGTTTATCTATAATCAAGCACCAACTAATTTATTCCATTTTAGTTTAAATTTTATTGATAAAGTTGAATCTTTTATAGCTTAAAGATATAAGTCAGCAAAAGCTATCATATGCATAGATCAATAGAACAAAGAAAGCCTAATATTAAAAAGCTTGTAACTGAAAAATCAGTTACAAGCTTTTTAATCAAAGATTATAAACTATTTACTACTTCTAAACATCTAGCACATACTGTTGCATGTTCATCGTCTTCTCCAACAGTTTCACTGTAATTCCAGCAACGGTCACACTTTTCACCAGCTGCTTGAACTACAGCTACTTTAATATCAGACTCTTTTCCTTCATAGACATCCCCAGTTACTTGCTCATCAGCTGCTGCCAATTGAGCAACAGAGACGATAAATAACTCTGCTAAATTATCAAATTGAGTTAAGAAGTCATAAGTCTTTTCACTTGGATAAATCTTAATAGCTGCATCTAAAGGATGTCCTATTATCTTCTCCTTACGAGCAAGCTCTAATGCCTTAGAGACATCTTTTCTAATAGCTATCAGTCTATCCCATTTAGCTGCTAGCTCTTCATCAATATACTCCTCTTTAAGCTCTGGCCAGTCCTCTAAGAAGACACTCTCTGCATGGTCTCCAGGTAGATACTTCCAAATTTCTTCTGCTGTATGAACAATTACTGGAGCAATAATCTTAATCATTGTAGTTAAGATTTCATACATAGCAGTCTGACCTGAACGTCTAACTGGATCATTTGGTTCTAAAATATACATTCTATCTTTAAGAATATCCATATAGAAGGAGCTTAACTCTACTAAGCAGAAGTTATGAACAGCATGATAAATCTTATGATATTCATAATTTTCATAAGCATCTTCTACAGTTTTAACTAGCTTCTGTAACTGCATTAATACCCAACGATCAATTTCAGTTAATTCACTGTATGGTACTGTATTCTCTGCTGGATCAAAGTCAGCTAAGTTCCCTAAAATATAGCGAGAAGTATTTCTGATTCTACGATAAACCTCTGCATTCTCTTTAAAGATATTATCAGAAACTCTCACATCCTCTTTAAAGTTAGAAGAAGCAACCCATAATCTCAAAATATCAGCACCATACTGCTTAATAATATCATGAGGTGACACGACATTACCAATAGATTTAGACATCTTCTTACCCTTCTCATCAACAGTAAATCCATTAGTTACAACAGTCTTATAAGGAGCTTCCCCTCTAGCAGCAATTGACGTTAATAAAGAAGAGTTGAACCAACCACGATATTGGTCTGTACCTTCAAGATAAAGATCAGCTGGTCTATCTAAGATATCATAATTCTCCAATACTGCTGCATGACTAACACCCGAATCAAACCAAACATCCATGATATCCGTCTCTTTTTCAAACTCACTACCTTCACAATCAGGACATTTGAACCCTGCTGGTAAGATTTCATTGGCATCTAACTCATACCAGATACCAGAACCCTTCTCTCCAAATAACTCTTTTACTGCTTCAATAGTCTCTTCAGTTACTACTGCCTCTCCACAATCTTTACAATAGAAGATTGGAATCGGTACTCCCCAGACTCTCTGACGAGAGATACACCAGTCTGTTCTATTCTCGATCATATTAGAGATTCTCTTTTCTCCCCATTCAGGATACCAAGTTACATTTCTAACAGCTTCTAAAGCTTCATCTTTGATATCTTCTACACTAGCAAACCATTGCTTAGTAGCTCTAAAGATAACTGGATTCTTACATCTCCAGCAATGTGGATAAGAGTGATCAATGAAGTTTAAGCTCATCAATAAATCCTGTTCTTTTAATAAGTTAGTCACTTTAATATTGGCATCATCATAGTACATACCTGCAAACTCTTCTCCAGCTTCCTCAGTAAAAGTTCCTGTATTGTCCATTGGAGCAAATACTGGAATATCGTAGTCTTGACAAACAACATAGTCATCATGACCATGACCTGGTGCTGTGTGGACACAACCAGAACCTTGCTCTAAGGTAACATGATCTCCTAAAATCACTTGTGATTCTCTATCATAAAATGGATGCTTACACTTAACACCCTCTAACTCTTGCCCTTTAAACTCTGCTACTATACTATATTCTTCAACCTTGCAAGTCTTCATCATCTGATCTAATAGCTCTTTAGCAGCAACAATTCTACCATTAGGAGTTTGAGAGATTACATAATCAAAGTCAGGATGAACTGAAATCGCCATATTTGATGGGATAGTCCATGGAGTAGTAGTCCAGATAACTACAAAATCATCAGCAGTTAACTCTTCTCCACCTAACACCTTGCCTTCTTTGACTGGAAACTTAACAAAAATTGAAGGTCCTCGACTATCTTGATATTCAATCTCTGCTTCTGCTAAGGCAGTTTCACAACTAGTACACCAATGTACTGGCTTCAACCCCTGGTATAATAGTCCTTTTAATGCCATCTGTCCAAAAACTTCAATCTGCTTAGCCTCATATTTAGGATCTAAAGTAACATAAGCATTATCCCAATCACCCCAAACGCCCAATCTCTTAAACTGACCTTTCTGTCGCTCTACATATTTTAAAGCATAATCTTTACACATATCTCTTAGCTCTGTAATAGATAGCTCTTTTCTCTTCTCACCTAACTCCTTAGTTACCTTATGCTCAATTGGTAACCCGTGAGTATCCCAACCTGGAACATAAGGTGCCTGAAATCCCTTTAAGTGATTATATCGAGTTACAATATCTTTTAAAGTCTTTTGTAAAGAATGACCAAGATGGATATCCCCATTTGCATAAGGAGGTCCATCATGTAAGATAAATTGCTTAGCCCCTTCTCTTTTCTTTAATGCTTTCTCATAGATTTGATTCTCTTCCCAAAACTGTTGGAATTCCGGCTCACGCTTTGCTAAGCTAGCACGCATTGGAAATTCAGTCTTCGGTAGATTTAACGTATCCTTATAATTCATTTTTTACACCCCTCTTTTTATAGTTGACAGTTGACAGTGTACAGTTGACAGTTAAAACCTTTAAATATCTTATATTCTTTACAGGTTAAAGTAGTATCTATACACTGTGAACTATATTATAGGCAAAATAAACATACAACCTTTTTTCAACCACGAATCTCACTAATTTACACGAATTAGTGAAAAATTATATTAATAAATTAATTCTTTAATCATTAATCTTTTTATTCATGTTTCATCTGTGTTAATTCGTAGCTAACAATTCTTTTTTATTAAATAATCATCTAAAGATTTTGAACTTATTCACACTGACTACTGACACTCACACTACAAGGTGAAGTCTTTTTCACCTTGTATGTACAAAAAATAAAAAATCTCCTCCCAACAAGGGACGAGGTTATTATCGCGGTACCACCCTAATTAGTATATAAAGTAGCCAACAAATAGCTACCAAACATACTCACTTAAACAGAATAACGGTCTGCATCCGATCTCTCTTACTGTTAAGTTCAGAGAAATAGCTAAGAGGTGATCTTCAATATAGCTTCTGTTGCCAGGCTTCCACCATTCCCCAGTTCGCTCTAACTTTCACTATACCTACTCTTCTCTATCTTTGCTGTTTTTGAATATAACATTTTGTCTTATATTATAATATAGATTTTAAGCTTAGTCAATGAATAATTAAAATTTGAAGTATTATACAATAGATTAATAGAGATTCGTGAATCTAGAATAGAATTTAACCATAGCGTTATCGAGAGATAGTGCGACACTTTGTGTCGAGTGTGAGCTATGAGTGTGAGTGTGTGTAAAACTTCTTTTTATTGGGTTTACTCACACTCACACACCCACTCACACTTATAAAAAGTGTCCCAATATACCCATTAAGTTTCATTTTCAGTTAACATACCTATATTATATATTCTTATAAATTAAAATAAATAATTGAATAAAATATATTATCTCTCTACAGTTTCAAATAACCAAATCATTGATATAAGCTTAACTTCTTTCTATAATCAAGCCCTTCAAAAAATTTTGCCACGAATCTCCCGAATCCACACGAATAAATATCAAAAGATTATATTTATAAATTAATTCTTTAATCTCTTGATTCGTGTTTCATCTGTGTCAATTCGTGGCTAACTATTTTAATTTATCTTCTTTAAGAGGCTATATAATCTCTGAAAAATCATAGTCTATTTATCTTTTCAATATATATTGATTATCTTCTTACTTACTTAACTTCTTTAACCTTGAATAAACCTCAACCTCATCAGCTGATAATTTATCAGCACTCATAGAATGCTCTAAATAATCCACTGCTTTATTTCCTGAATTATCTTTCAAATTAGCATCTGCCTTATAATTAAGTAACAACTCTGTAATAAAGTTATTCCCTTCATAAGCTGATTCGATTAAAGCAGTCTTTCCTTGCTTATCTTGAATATCAGTATCTGCTTCATTTCTCAATAACTCTCTGACAGCTCCTACATTATTAGCTTTAGATGCCTTCATTAACGGAGTTCTTCCTTGATCATCTTGTTGATTAATATCTATTCCATTTGCAATCACTTCTTTTACTTTTTCAGTCGATGCAGTATCCCAGTTTATAACTTCTGTAGCAGAATTACCAAATGTAGTAACCGCTTCTTCTGCATCTGAAGTCTCTTTTTTGCTGACTTCTTGCTTAGTACTAGAGCTTGAGTCATTGGGAGTATTTACTTGAGACTGTTGAGTATCCTTTCCATTAGAGCAACCCATAATTACCAAAATCAAGATTAAACTTAAACTTAAATAGAATTTTTTTAACTTAATATTAATCATCTCCTTTCATAAAATTTTTCTAAAAAATCAAGTCTAACCTTTACAACAACTAACCGCCACCTCCTTCCTACTTACATGTACTAATACCTAAATTATACCACATCACTTCAATAAACCCCAAACTTAGAATTATATTTTTTGTCACTTATATAGATATATATTTTTTTCCTTATCTCTTCAAATAATTTTTTACTTACTATTTGACTCAGAAGTTACTAAATCTAATTTAGCTAAAGTAACAAACTCAAAACTTCAGGAACAACACCCCAAGCAAAAAGACTACCTAGATAATAATCTAAATAGTCTTTTTAATCTGCACTCATACTCATACTTATATATTTTTTAACATCTCTACAACTATCTGATAAGAATTATCAGCAGCTATCTTCGCAAATTCATCAAAGGATATATTTGCCTCACCATCAGCCTTATCAGACATAGAACGGATAATTACAAAGGGTTTGGCATTTAAAAAGCAGACCTGGCCTACTGCAGCCCCTTCCATCTCAGTACAACACCCAGCAAAAATCTCTTCTAACCAAGCCACCTTCTCTCTATCAGCAATAAACTGATCTCCTGATAAGATACGACCTATCAAGACCTTGATATCCTCATCAGCAGTTACCTTCTCTCCAGCATCTTTAGCTAAATTAACCAACCTCTGCTCTGCTGCAAAAAAGACTCTATCCAACCCAGGAACCTCACCATACTCTCTGCCAAATCCTGTGACATCAATATCATGCTGTGCCACCTCATTAGAGATTACTATATCACCAACATCTAGAGTCGGATCAACAGCACCAGCCACCCCTGTAAAGATAATCTCATCTATATCAAAATCATCAATTAATATCTGAGTACAGACGGCAGCATTTACCTTACCAATTCCACTTCTCACTAATACGACCTCTTTACCAATTAACTCTCCTTCATAAAACTCCATACTCGCTTTATTAAGAGTATTTCTTAACTCTAAATCTTTCTTTAGTAGCTCGATCTCGATATCCATTGCTCCAATAATACCTATTTTCAATCACTTCCACTCCCCACATCTTAATTACTTAATGTTTTTACTCGTCACCCATCACTCATTACTGCCCTTAAGTTGTTACCATCGACTTTACTTTAACACCATGAATATTTCCAACCTTTCCTGCTAGAGCACCTATCTGGTCATTTGTTCCATCTACAATTAAAGAGATAATATTTAATCCTCTATCTTGATATGGTAATCCCATTCTTCCTACAATAATATCCCCATAATCTGCTAAAATATTATTAACCTGTGTTGCAGCTCCTTTACGGTCACTGATTACAATACCAATTACCGCTACCCTTTTTTCCATTCCAGCTCCCCCTTATTCTGCTAACTTCTCTTCAGATTTTAAGGTCTCAACCTCTTCCATTTCTCTTATATCTTCCTCTTCTTCTAACATCTCTAAATGACTCTGTAATAATGTCTTGAATCTAATTTTAAATAACCGTTCATTCTCTAACAACTGTTGATAATCTCTATACTTATCTTCACTCTGTTTTCTAGCATCCATCAGTTGCTTCTTTGCCTCAAATTCAGCCTCATCAAGCAATTTATTGGCTTTAACTTCTGCTCCTTCAATAAGGTTTTTAGCCTTAAGCTCAGCATCTTTAAGCATCTCTTGAGCCTTTCTATTAGCTTCTTCTAAGGTAGATTCTGCTTTATCCTTAGCCTGTTGCTTCTGATCTTCAGCAAATTTATGGGCCTTATTTACAGTCTCATCTAAAGATTGTTGTAGCTCTTCATACTTCTTCAGCTCTGAGCTTAAATCATCAACAAGAGAATTCAATCGGGTCTGTTCTGATATCATCTCTTCATAATATACTGCGACTAACTCTAAAAAATCATCTACTTCTTGTGTATCATATCCTCTTAGGCTCTTTTTAAACTTTCTATTATAGATATCTGCTGGTGTTAAAGACATAAGTATCTCCTCCTAGATATATCGCTTTAATCTTAATTTAATCCTTCCTCGATTGGATTCACCCAATAACTCATCTATCTCTACCCTACCTCTACCTCTAATTGAGATAATATCATCTGCATTTAAAGAATAGGCTGGGTTGTCAATAACTTTCCAATTAACTTTGACCTTCCCTTGTTCTATCTCTTTACTCATCTTACTTCGCGATGTTGAAAAACCAGAACTGGCAACAGAGTCTAGACGCAAAGAAGCTACAGTAGTCTCAATCTCCTTAATCCTCTCTGGTTCTATCTGCAAATTATCAAAATCAATCTCCTCTATCTCTACCCCAATCCTATGTACTTTATCTAAATTTAATTTGATATAATCTTTGATCTCTTCAGCCACTATAGCTTGACAACCATCTTGATATAAAACTAAATCACCAACCATCTCTCGCTTAATCCCTGTTCCTAAGATAGAGCCTAAAAAGTCTCGATGGCTTACCTCTTGAAATTCAAATCTCCCTCTAATATCTAGTAGCACAATTGGACTCTCAACCAATTCCGCTAGATAATAATCAGGGGTCAAAGCTAATCGCTTCCTTTCAGCTTGCTTATAACCACCATACTCCCAAAAGTTCAAGTCTGCTATCTGCTCTAAAATAGGTTTAGCCAAATAAAGATGATGAGGATTTAAGAAGTTAGTAAATGTCGGTTGATGTCTAGTTAAAGCCAACTCTGCTTTATCTAAGATTTGAGCCAACTCAATTCTATCCTCTTCATCATTTATATGAGAGAGTAATCTCTCTTTATCTAACACTGCTATCACTCCTAGTCCATTAATAAGTGTACAATGTACAGTTGACAATTTTCAATTAGAGCTATTAAAATAAACTTTTAATTAATATCCTTTAAATAATTAACTTCTAATTTGTAGATTGTACATTGTCAATTGTAAATTACTTAATATAAACTACTAAAATAAATAATACAATAATTGCATTACTCCATTTCGTACAATCTGTAAAGCTATCATAGCTATAATTGGCGAAAAATCAATCCCACCAAAGCTTGGCATCATCTCTCTAATTGGACCTAAAACAGGCTCTGTAGCTCTATAGATAAAAGCTATAATCTTTCTCATAGTCTGGTGATGAGTCGGTGGTTGCACCCAAGACAACACCACTCTAGCTATAACTAAATAATAATAAAATTGAAATAATCTATCAACTAAATAAATTAAAATCATTTATTTCTCTCCTCTTAGCTCTTTTGATTTTATTGTAGCAGCCTCTACTGCCTGATACAATGCTGAGCGCACTCCTTCTCTTTCTAATACCTTTAATCCCGTTATAGTCGTCCCTCCAGGCGAAGTTACCATATCCTTTAACTCACCAGGATGCTTCCCTAAATCTAAAACCATCTTAGCAGAACCAATAATAGTTTGCAAAGCTAAAGCCAAAGCATCATCTCGAGTTAAACCAACATTAACACCAGCATCTGATAAGGCCTCAATGATCAAATAAATATAAGCAGGACCACTCCCACTAAGACCTGTGACAGCATCCATTAGCTCTTCTTCAACTTTTAATGTCATTCCTACAGTTCCAAAAATTTGCTCAACCAACTTATCATCCCCTTGAGCAAAATTCCCCAAGCAATAAGCTATCGCCCCTTCTCCAATTAAGGCAGGTGTATTAGGCATTAGACGAATAACCGCTACCTCTTCTTCTAAATGCTTCTCTATCATCATTGTATTAACCCCTGCTGCAATAGAAAAAACTTTTTGAGATTTACTAATATCTTCTCCGATTTGACTTAAAACTATAGAAACTACTTTCGGTTTAACAGCTAAAATTAGATAATCAACTTTTTCTATTAACTTGTGATTATCTGTACTAATCTCTAGATCATACCTCTTTTTTAACTCTTCTAACCTCTCTGCTCTAATATCACTGATATGTATTTCTTTGGGTTTTGCTACTTTTGACTCAATTAACCCTTTAATTAAAGCCTCAGCCATAGCACCTGCTCCAATAAACCCTATCTTCTTACTACTTCTCATAAAGACTCTCCTTCTCTCCATTAGATATTCCATCTGTTACTGAAACAGATCCATCATTATAATTTGTTTTAACCTTAGAATTTTCCTTAGCTTTAGATTTGTAGGTGATATTAATCGAATCTGGAGCAAATAAAAATACACTATCTCCAACCTTCTCTACATTACCATCTAAAGCATAAATAGCACCACTAATAAAATCAATAATTCTAATAGAAACTTCATGCTCGGTCTTACTTAAATTAAGTAAGATTGGTTGCTTACCCCTTAATTTATCAACTATATGCTGAGCCTCATCAAAGCTTTCTGGTTCTACAATCAACATATCCTTAACTTGAGAAGAGCTAATAATTGAGTTCAAATCCTCTCCTTCTAAGCTTTGATTAACTTCAGACTTTCTTTTTCTTTCTAATTTAATAGGTGGATAATCATCATTGTCTATCTCCTGTGGACTCAAAGAAAAAAATTGATCAACCTTGTCCAATAAGGTATTGATAAACTCCATTAGTTATACTCCCTTTCTCCAAAGATTGCTGAACCAACCCTTAAGATTGTTGCACCCTCTTCAATAGCTACCTCTAAATCATTGCTCATCCCCATCGATAACTCTTTCATCTCTACACCTTCTATCTTCTCTGCCTCTATCTTCTCTGACAACCCCCTTAACTTACGAAAAGCTGGTCTTACCTCTTCGGGATCATCACTATAAGGTGCAATTGTCATTAAGCCCTTAATCTTTACATTTTCAAAACTACCAATCTTTTTGACCATCTCAATTGCCTCTTTAGTATAAATTCCAAACTTATTATCATCTTGAGCAGTATTAACTTGAATTAAGATATTCATTATTCTTTCCTCTTGCCTAGCCCTTTTATTAATCTCTTTGGCTAATCTTAAGCTATCAACTGAGTGAATCAACTTGCATCTAGGCATTCTTGCCAAATATTTCACCTTATTTCTCTGTAAATGTCCGATCATGTGCCACTCTACTTCAGCAGAAAACTCTTCATTTTTCTCCATTAGCTCTTGCACTCTACTCTCACCAAATTCAAGATACCCTTTATCTAAAACTGCCTGCATCTTATCTAAAGAATGATATTTCGAGATAGGTAATAATTTAATCTCCGAAAGATCCCTTCCTGACTTTTTAGCAGCAACTTTAATTCTTTCTTCTATTTTTAATAATCTACTATTAATATCATCCATACATAAAAACCTCCTCTCTAATTAATTCTATATCTATTATTCTTTTCCTGCAAAAAAAATACACCTAAATAGGTGTATTTTTATAAAAAGACAATTTTAATTATTCTAATCATTCATTAATTTGTAGGGAACGGTCGCGACCGTTCCCTACAAATAATTCAAAACCTTTAATAGCAATTATATATATTTAGTTAATTTTAGACTCAATTATAATGAACTAGCTGCTATCTCTGCTAATTGAGAACGTTCACCTTTATATAAGGTCATATGACCAACTAAATCCTTATCCTTTAACCTTTCTACAACATATGTTAAACCATTACTATTACTATCAAGATAAGGATGGTCTATCTGATATGGATCTCCTGTTAAGATAATCTTAGTATTCTCACCAGCACGAGTAATAATTGTCTTTAGCTCATGAGGGGTTAAGTTCTGTGCCTCATCAACTATGATAAATTGATTTGGAATACTTCGACCACGAATATAGGTGATTGCTTCCATCTCAATCAAGCCCATCTCTTTCAAATCAGCTATAGCACTAGCTCCATTCTCATCTTTTCCACCTACTAAAAATTCCATATTATCAAAGATAGGTCTCATCCAAGGCGCTAATTTTTCATCTTTGTCTCCTGGTAAGAACCCTAAATCATTCCCCATAGGAACTATCGGTCTAGTTACAATCAATCGCTTATAAGATTTCTCCTCTACAACCTTCTGTAACCCAGCTGCCAAAGCCAAGAGAGTCTTTCCAGTTCCTGCTTTACCAACCAAAGTCACTAATTTGATATTATCATTTAATAATAACTCAAAAGCACATTTCTGTTCTCGGTTACGAGGCTTAATCCCCCAAACATCAGTTGGATTAAAGATCAAAGGGATTAATCTATCCTTAGTTTCATCATAACAGCATAAGGCTGATTGAGAACCTCCCAATTCATCTTCTAAATTGATAAATTGGTTAGGATATAGTCTTTCCTCTAAATCCAACTCATTCAATTCTAACTTTTTATCTTTAAATAAAGCATTTATCTGATCTGAAGGAACACTTATATTCTTTATTCCCGAATATAATTCATCAATATTTACAGCATCAGTTGAATAATCCTCTGCTGTAAGACCCATAGCATCTGCTTTGATCCTCATATTGATATCCTTAGTAACTAAAATAACAGGGATATTACCATCATCTGTCTTTAATCCCAAAGTAGTTGCTAAGATTCGATTATCGGGCTTATTAGGATCCAATCCTTTAGGTAATTCTGTTAGAAGTTGATGATTCAATTCAACCTTAATCCTTCCACCATTATCCAATTCTACGCCATCACATAATTTCCCTTTTTTTCTTAATTCATCTAAGTATCTAGAGAATATTCTGGCGTTACTACCCACTGAATCTTGGCGTTTTTTCTGATCATCAACCTCTTCAATAACCACCATTGGAATGATAACTTGGTTATCTTCAAAAGAGAATATGGATTTTGGATCATGTAATATAACATTGGTATCTAAGACATAAATTTTTTCCACTAGTATTCCCCCTTAATTTTTAATTAAGAATAACTTTAACCCCTGGCCCTACCCCTTTAATTACTGCTTGGTCTGCTACTTTTCCTATCAATTTAACCTCTTTGAAGTAATTTTTAGTATAACCATTGACCATCACCCCTAGCTTATCATCCTTTTTTATTAGGGCAGAACTAGGGACTACTATTCCATGATACCTCTTTCTAATGATTTCTACATCTGTTTTGCGAATATCAATCAGCTTAGGGATAAATCTATTAAACTCTATAACCATAATATTTTGAGGCTTATCTAATAGGATAGAATTTATCTTACCTCTAAAATACTCCTCTAATTCAGGAAAGAAGACCTCTACCTCAGTTCCCACCTCATAATTAGCTAACTGATTTTGAGGTAATAAAACTGCTAAATAAAATTTAAAATTATCAATAACTTTAAAGATAGGTCTTCCCATATTGATTTTATCACCTGAGCTAATAGGATTATACTTTCCTTTTAAATTTATAAAATGATCATAATTTAGATTCTTTAAGTTATCTTCTCTTAGAGTCATCTCTAACCCATCTACCTTGTAACTAATTATTCCTGCATAATAGTTATAAAGATTATCACTCTCTTTATTATTATAAACTGTTGCTACCTTATTTCCAGTACTTATTCTGGCACCTTCAGAGAAATAAAGCTCAACCTCTCCACCTTGAGGTGCAAAAGTTACCCTCTCCTTTCTGATTAAAATTCCTGGAGTTTTAATACTATCTTTAATTGCTTGATACGCGGTAGTAGCTATCTTGCTAGAATGATAACCCAAAAAGTTAATTCCAAAGATAACTATTAGACCACAAATAACTAAAAATAATAAAAACTTAATGAATATAGTTGCATAGGATTTATTGCTTTTTTTAAACTTGGTACTTTCAACTTGACTAGTAATTTTAGCAAAATCTCTCATAGTAACCCTACCTTTATATAACATCACACTCTAATCTAAATAAATATTCTATACTTATATAATTCTATATCTATAAAATAATTCCTACCTATCTATTTGAAAATAATAAAAATTTAATAATTATAAAATAATTTTTGAACTGTCTTTTATAAGCTATAAGCCGATTATACATCTCCCCTTTCCTTCATTTAAACTTAATCATACTAAAATTAGGGTTACTAGTCTTTGTACTTAATATCATATTATTCTTCAACTTGAAATATGTGCATTCTATGGTTAATTGGATATAATAGCTAATTTATCTTTTTATATTATATCTCTGTTGAGGGCAAATATAACTTTATGGGGGTGTTGCGACACTTTAAGTTTTAGCTACGGGTTTTAACCCGTAGTGTAACATATCACCATCACCACAGGTTTATATCTCTAAAGAGACACTTAATTTTCACTATAAAATCATAAATCTGTCCTTAACAATAAAAAGCCCAGCTATTAGCTGGACTTTTTATTAGAGGTTATGTGATTTTATTGATAGAATCATGATAATTTCTTACTTCTAGATAAACTGTTCATAATAATAGCAATAGCACCATCACCCATTACATTTGATGCTGTACCGAAGCTATCTTGGGCTAAGTGTAAGGCAATCATTAAAGATTTCTGCATACCTCCAAAGCCTAGCATTCCTTCTAAAAGTCCTAATGATGCCATTACCCCTCCTCCAGGTATTCCAGGGGCTGCTACCATCGTCACCCCTAACATCAAGATAAAGGGGAACATAGCAGCAAAGCTTACTGCTTGACCACTTAACATCATTACAGCCATTGAGGCTAAAGTTAGAGTAATAGTATCACCTGCTAGGTGAATAGTTGCACCTAGCGGAACTACAAAATCGGCAATATCCTCTTCTACATCATTACTTAATACCGAACGTACCGTCACTGGAATAGTAGCTGCTGAGGACTGAGTTCCTATTGCAGTAAAGTATGCTGGTAACATGTTCTTAATAGATGTAATTGGATTTCTCTTAGCTATCTGACAAGCAATTAGATACTGAATAATTACATAAGTTGTCTGTAATCCAATAATAAGTACAAATACTTTACCAAAGGAAGACATAATAGAAGCAACCTTACCAGCATAACTCATATTAGCTATAATACCAGCAATATGGATGGGCAATAATGGAATAATTACTACTTTGATAACCTGTTGGACTATATTTTGAAAGTCTTTAATTACATTATAAAGGCTCTTTCCTTGAATATTAGCCATACCTAAGCCAATCATAAATGCAGTTACCAATGCCGTCATTACACCCATCATCGGTGGAATATCGATATTGAAGAAAGCCTTAACAGTATTATCTATTGTATTTAAGTCTGTATTACCATTTAATAAGACTGGTAATAATGCCTTTCCTAAGATAAAAGCTAAAGTTCCTGCAATAATTGTAGATAAATAAGCTATCGATGTTGCAAGCCCTAATAATTTACTGGCACCTTTTCCCAATTCTGCAATTCCTGGAGCTACAAAAGCAATAATAATAAATGGAATAATATAGCTCAATAAACTCCCAAAAATTCCGTTAAAGGTTTTCAATAAAGAGATTGGCCACCCTAGGCCTACTTTCAAACAGAAAGACCCCAAGATCAAACCTACTATAATTCCAATAAGCAATTTTGGTAATAAACCTAATTTTTTCATTTCTTCTCTCCTCCTACATTACTTATGTCTGTCACTAAAATACATATGTATATTATATAGATACTTATATTAATTTTCAAGAAAAATCTAAATATAGTTGTCCAATTTATAAAGTAAATCCTAACTCCTAATCCCTCACTATATATTACTTTCAAATAATTGTCAGTATAATTTTTTACAGTAATAGACATTATTTTAAAAAGGTTTTTTAAAGCAAATATATAAGTTATATATTTAGAAGAAAAGCTTTACAGATAATTAGTTTTAATATTTTATACCAGTAAAAATAATAAATCAGACAATAACTATATATACGGCGAAAAAGAATCATTAGCCACAGTGTTTTAACCTGTGGCGATATTATGATTTCTATAGAAGCTGCGGCTTAAAACTCATAGCTAATTGAAATGTTAAATCTTTAATGCCATATATATAGTAAGCAGTGATAGGTAAACCTTGTTAGCTGTTACTTTCTACACTAAATCCAACTAAAATAGTATTTAATTTTAAAATTATTATAAAGGAGGCATAAAATGTTCGTTAAGAAATCAAGAATATTTATCTTTGTCCTAGCTTTAATTTTACTATCTTTTCTAATAAACTCTTTAATTCCAGAAGAAGATAGAACTATTGAAGCTATGTCTGAAAAACCTATTAAACTAAATACCCATTATAAACAGATTGATATTTTATCAACCAATGATTTCCATGGAAATATTGAAGAGAATGGGGCTAAGTTTGCAGCAGTTATGAAGCACTATATCAATCAAAATCCTGAAGGAACAATTTTAGTAGATGGTGGTGATAGCTATCAAGGAGGCTTTACCTCTTCTTTCACCTATGGTGCTCCTGTAATAGATTTATTCAATTACTTAAACTATACAGCTAGTGTTATTGGAAACCATGAATTTGATTGGGGAGAAGATAGACTTAAAGAGATTACCCACAAAGCTAACTATGAATTCTTAGCTGCCAACCTCTACAATAAAGATACAGGTAAGTTAGTTGATTATGTTAAGCCTTATCTGATTAAAGAGATTAATGGAGTTAAAGTGGGATTAATTGGTGTCTTTATCCCTTATTCTGTTGTAGCAGATATCAGTAATTTAGTAGTTAAAGACCCTGTAAGAACAATCAACGAGATCGTCCCTAAAATAAGAGCAGCAGGAGCAGATTTAGTTGTACTTATTGGACATATCCCAGGTAAAAAGGATTCTGATACTAGCCAATATAGTGGGATGTTAATTGAAATAGCCCAACAGATTGAAGGTGTAGATGGTATTATTGGTGGACACAGCCATGAATCAATAGCAACAACTGTAGATGGTATACCTGTAGTAGAAGCTTACCACAAAGGGTATCAAATTGGACATTTACGATTTTTGGTCAATACAGAGACTGGGGAAGTTAATAGAGTAACCCCCACTATTTATGAAGTTCAAAATACAGAATTAGATATTCTTCCTGATAAAGAAGTTCAAGAGATAACTACTAAATATTTGAATAAACTTAAAAAATAAGTTGATATCTTTAACAATCCACCATTCAAATACCCAAAATACAATCTACTTCTTATAAATTTAACAATAATTATAAGAATATATAAAAAAACCACCACAAACAGAAACAGTCTATCGCCTTTCCTTGTGGTGACTTTTTTATTATTTTAAACAAATAGTTTAACTATCTAAGCATTTTAATTTCGAGGATGATTATTGAAATTCAAAATCATTTTATATAAAATACTATAAGAGGTTCTAATTTCCATCTGTTTTTAACCTAAAATATAACTCTAATCCTGAGCAATATTTTAGGTTAAAATAAAAAAGTTGATAAGGGGGAATAAAATGTACAAGAAAAGTTTAATTTCAAAATTTTTAATGCTAGTTTTAGTAGTGACTCTATTCGCTATTGGAGTCAATGCTATGTCATCAAGACCACTTGAAGAGAATAGTAAGACGATTACTATTCTACAAACCAGTGATATTCACGGTAATATCTATCCTTGGGCATATAAGACCGATCAAGAGGATGATGATGTAGGTTTGGCCAAGGTCTATACTATTGTCAAAGATGTCAGAGAAGAAAATCCCAATACTCTTCTTGTTGACTCTGGAGATACAATTCAAGGCACTACCTTAGCAGATATCTTCAAAGACAGAGATGATGTCCCCAATCCAATGATGAATGTAATGAACCTAATGGGCTATGATGCTTGGGTCTTAGGCAATCATGAATTCAATTTTGGACTGGATACTCTCAGAAATGTTATTGCTTATGCTGACTTTCCTGTGCTATCAGCCAATATCCATTATAAGAATACAGATAAACTATTTGTAAAGCCTTACACAATCACCAAGGTAGATGGAATCAAGGTCGCTATCTTAGGATTAACTACCCCAAATATTCCTCGTTGGGATGGAGACAAAGTAGCTACTCTACAATTTGAGGATATGGCTGATACAGCCAAGAAGTATATTCCTGAAATAAAAGAAAAAGGTGCAGATGTTATTATCGCCCTTGCTCATGCAGGCTTAGAAGGAGAAGGTCATAAGACTGGGGGAGATAAGGTCAAAAAAATAGCTGAAGAAAATCCAGAAATTACTGCTATCTTTGCTGGTCATGATCACCAAATAGTAAAGAAGACTGTCAATGGAGTGTTGGTAATTGCTCCTGATGATAAAGGGCATCATGTTTCAAGAGTAGATTTAACAATTGTTAAGAAAAATGGCAGTTGGCAGGTTGTCAATAAAAAGGGTACCCACCTAGCGACCAAAACTGTTAAGGCAGCTTTTGAAATATTAAAATTAGCTAAAGATTATCATCAAGAGACTGTTGACTATGTGACAACTCCTATCGGAACAGCTACTGGAGACTTTACTCCCCAAGATGAAATTAAAGGGATTCCATCAGCACAGATTCAAGATACTCCCTTAGTTGACCTGATTAATCAGATACAATTAGAAGCTACAGGTGCTGATATCTCTTCGGCAGCATTATTTGATAGTGAGGCTAGCATTCAAGCAGGCCCTGTCTCTATCAAGGATGCTACTTTAATCTATAAATATCCCAACACCCTCTATACTGTAGAGGTAACAGGTAAGGAGTTAAAGGATTATATGGAGTGGACTGCCGCTTACTTTAATACTTATCATGATGGTGACTTAACAATCAGCTTTAACCCAGAGATTCGTGGCTATAACTACGATATGTTTGCTGGAATCAACTATAAGATTGATATCTCCAAACCTGCTGGAGATAGAATTGTTGATTTAACCTTTAGAGGTAAAAAAGTTACTGATAAGCAAACCTTTACTCTAGCATTAAACAACTACCGTTATGGTGGTTTAAAGGCATCTGGAATCATCCATAATAAAGCAAGCTTTAAATCAGAGAAAACAATTCAACAATATATCATCGATTATATTAGAAAAGCTAAAACTATCAATCCAGTTGTAGATAATAACTGGAAGATCATTGGAGCTGACTTGAGCTATCCTCAACGAGATAAGGTTATTGCACTTATTAATGCAGGTATTATAGAAATTCCTGCTAAAAATCGTTCTTGGAATACCGAAAGCATCAATATCAATGACCCCGAAGTTGAAGAGGCTCTAAATAACTATAAAAAGATAGATATCCTCTCTACCAATGACTTCCATGGTAATGTACGAGGTGGCTATGAAGCAGGTGCTGCTAAATTGGCAGCAGTAATAAAACACTATAAAAAGCAAAATCCTAAAGGTACTATCTTAGTAAGCGGTGGTGATAGCTACCAAGGTACTCCAGTCTCTACTTTAAATCATGGAGCACCAGTTATCGAACTATTCAACTATCTTGGCTATACAGCCAGTGCTATTGGGAACCATGAATTTGACTGGGGACAAGATGTATTGGCAGAGATTAGTCAAAAAGCAGATTATAAGTTTGTAGCTGCTAACTTATATGACAAAAATACTAATCAAGTAGTTGATTATGCAAAACCATATATTATCACTGAAGTAAATGGAGTTAAAGTAGGAATTATAGGGATTGCAACCCCTGATACTCTAACTTCTACCATGCCAACTCACATTGCAAATCTAGAATTTAGAGATCCTGCTACAATCATCAATAAAATAGCTCCACAGCTTAAAGACTCAGGAGCAGACTTAATCATCGTCCTAAGTCATATGCCAGGCAATACAGATTGGTCTACTGGTGAAGTTAGCGGTGAATTAATTGAAGTAGCTAAAAAAGTTGAGGGCATTGATGGAATGATTGGTGGACATAGCCATGATACCGTCACAGCTACTATCAATGGTATTCCGGTGGTGGAAGCTTACAAACATGGGCGTAGGATTGGACATCTAAGCTACTTTGTAAATACTAAGACTTCTAAGGTTGTAGCTATTAAACCTACTACCCATGCTGTTAGAAAGACCAAACTTAACATAATGCCCGATAAGAAAGCTCAAACTATTGTAGATAAATATCAAAAAGCAATTGAACCAATTATGAGTGAAGTGTTAACCACTTCTAAAACACCATTAAAACGTAACTACAATGAGATTTCTAATATCGGTGCCTTAGTTACTGACGCAGTTAAAGCTTATACTCAAGCAGATGTTGTCTTCCAAAATGCTGGTGGATTAAGAGTTGATATTCCAGCTGGTAACATCACGGTAGAGCAGATTTACTCTCTATTACCCTTCGGTAACACTGCTGTAACGGCTAAGCTGACTGGACAACAGATTATAGATATCTTAGAACAGAGCTTTACCTTGGATAAAGGTATGATGCAAATATCTGGCTTAAAAGTAATCTATAATCCAAATAAAGAAAAATATAATAGAGTAGTTAGCGTTCAACTAGCTGATGGTACACCACTTCAACTAGATAAACAGTATCAAGTAGCAACTAATAACTTCTTAGCTGTAGGTGGTGACAAGTTCTCTACATTTAAAGAGGTTGAATTTACTAATAGCTATAAAGAGATTAAAGAGATAGTAATCGAATATCTACGTGCTCAAGATACTATCAATCCAGAAATTGATAACCGAGTACTTAAAGAAAATAAAGCAGTTGTAGAACCTGCTGCATAAATACCTAAAGAGTTAGGCTTGAATTCAAGCCTAACTCTTTTATTATCTAATCTTAACTATGCTATTAGAAGAATTAATACAATTTAGAGATATTGGGACACTTTTTGGAATCTGGAATCAGTAGTCAGGAATCAGTTATAAACACTGGTTCCAGATTCCTGATTCCCGACACGAAAGTGTCGCAATATCCCCATAACCCAAACTATCAACAACTAAAAAATCCCACATTGCCTCTAACCTGCATAATATATATAAAATAAAGTTGAAAGGAGGCTGTTAACTGATGCCCCAAATCCCAAATTGCCCTAATGGAAGCTTGTATACTATTCGACCTGGTGATTCAATATATAATTTAGCTGCTCGTTTTGAAATAACTGTAGATTCAATAATAGATGCCAATCCAAATATTAATCCGGATAATTTACAAGTAGGTCAACAGATATGTATACCAGTTAAAGATATTTCTGGTTCCTGTGCAAGTGGCTTTCTTTATACAGTTGTTCTAGGTGATACTTTCTTTACTATTGCTCGCCGTTTTAACACATCTGCTGAAGCTCTAGCTGCAGCTAATCCAACTATTAATCCTAACAAATTACAGATTGGTCAGGAGATATGTATTCCAGCACAAGCCCCTGCAGTAAAGCCATGTCCTGGTAGATTCTACAAAGTCAAGGCAGGTGAAACTTTTGTCAGTATAGCTAAAAAATTTGGTTATACCCTTGATGCTCTGCTTGTTGTCAACTCTGGAATAGATCCTAAACAACTTAGAGCAGGACAAGAAATCTGTTTACCACCTGCTCCCGGTGCAGGACCAGTTTCTTGCCCAGGAGGGTCAATTTATGTTATTGAACCAGGTGATACCTTCTTTACTATTGCTCAAAAGTATAGTGTACCTATCGAGGAATTGAAGAAGGCTAATCCTCACATTAAAAACATAAATAAATTAGATGCTGGAACTCCTATCTGTATTCCAAGTTAGTTTAGTGTGAGTGTGAGTAGTTGGTGGGAATAAGTTTAAAACCATCTTAAAATTATAGGCAGGCTATGTCTGCCTATTTCTCATACTCATTACTCTTCACTATGTTTCTACTGAATTTCTCATAGATTGTATTTATCATCGTTCCCTCAAAATCATCACCAGTAATCTCCCAGATAACTATCCCACCTAGGTTATTTATATTAATATAGTCAGCTCTCTCTGACAAAGAAATCTCATCCTCATAGGAATAAAAATAACCCAATTCTTTATTATACAAGTAAGGTACTCTAGAATACTTATCTCTATATTTAGTATAACCGCTTAGACCCTCTAGCTTCTTCATCTTCCAATAAGGGTTCTCGCCACCATTTCCTAAGATACTAGGTGCACCTCCAGAAGCCCTTGCATATAAACCATTACCTTCATCATCCACATTCTTCCATCCCCTTGAATAAAAAGGAGTCCCTACAACTAACTTCTCAGCTGGTATACCATACCTTCTCATATAGAAGTTAACTACAGCATGAAGGTTCATTCTTCTAGAATAACTTCCTGCCTGATCATAAGGGTTGGAGTAGATTGGAGAATGATGATTTGTTCTATTCTCCCAAGCACCATGCATATCATAGCTCATCAAATTGATAAAATCTAGATATTGATGATACTTGTTAGGTTCCTGTTTTCCTATAACCTTATCCTCTCCTGCTGGGATAGCTATAGTCAACAACTTCTCTTCCATTCCATTACTATTATAAGCTACTCTAATCTCCTTGAGTAACTTTGTGAAATTCTCTTTATCTTCAAAAGACCCTGCTACATCCTCTCTGCTAATGCCTGGATACTCCCAATCTATATCTATCCCATCTATAAAAGGATACTTCTTCAAAAACCCTATACAGCTATCTATAAACTTCTTTCTATTCTCTGCTGTTAGAGCCATCTGATGAAAGTTACCACTTTCAGACCATCCCCCAACAGAGATAATCACCTTTACATCAGGATATAATCTCTTATAATATTTATACTCTCCAAAATGACCTTTCAGCTTATCAAATCTCCAAAAATCAGAGTGTGCAAACTCCTTTTCGAAATCAACAAGCTTATCAGTAGATTCCAATTGGAAATCATCACTTATCTTAAAGAAAGCATGATTAATCACAGTTACCTTGTCCCAAGGTATATCACCTACTGAAAAGTACTTATACTGAGAGCTATAAGTAGCCCAATTAGGGAAATAAGCAACAATATGCTTATCTATCTCTTTTTGAGCAACTGTTGAGATTGGAGAGAGTACTAATAGGACTAGAGTCATCACATAAGATATTATCTGTTGCATTGTTTACTCCTCCTTATTTGATTATAGCTATTAAAAATATGTTAATTGATGTATTGTATTAATTCAATTTCAATATAAAACTATCTCTTTATGGGGATATTGTGACACTTTTAAACCACAGTGTATAGTGTATAGTTGAGAGCGGATAGTTAAGTACAAAACCTTAAATCACAAAGCTTTTAATCTTTTTACTATAAACTGTCAACTGTCAACTGTCAACTCAAAAGAAATGTCGCACTATCTCTATATTCTATCTTTTCTACTAACATCAAATCTTAATATAAGTTATAGTAACATTATAACATCTTTAATTTCAATTATCTTTTTATAAATTTTGCTTTTATTTAAGATTTATTACAATTAATCTAATAAACTCAGCTATTAAATTACTTGATAAAAAGATAAAGCCTTGAAACTTAAAAGTTTCAAGGCTTTATCTTTTTAAATAAATTATTCTCCATAGAACTTTAAATATAATTCGTTTAAACTCTTCTCATCTAAGAACCCTTCTGCTGCACCTCTCTCTCCAATCTTATAAGAGGCAAACAAGATAGCCTTTTTCAATGATATATAAGGATTTTGAGTTTGATTATAAAAATAAATAAAACTTGAAAAGAGGGCATCCCCTGCACCAATTGTATTGATTATCTCTCTGGTATCTACAGCTTCAAATCTACCAAGAAAATCATCTTCTTTTACATATAACAAAGCTCCCTTTTTACCCATTCCAATAACTAAAATATCATTTTTATATTTTTGAATTATCTCCTTAGCAAAATCCTCTACAGAACCTTTAATCCCTTCATGGCTCATAAAAAGAATATTAGCATACCTCATAAAATCCTTATTATATTCGTCATCTATATCAGATAACACATGTAAATCGGTAGCTACTAACTTATTTTCTGCCCTTGCTATCTCTAAAAATGGTCTTGAGAAATTGATATTTGCTAAAACAGCTATAGAGCTCTCAGCTAAAGCCTTCTTGAATTCTTCTATAGGGTATTCTCTTTTCTGCACATCCTTTAAATCCAGATGAATCTGCCTTCTACCACTCCCTTCATAAATGATGACTGACTGTGGTGTCTCCTTCATATCTTTAACAACATAATTTGTTGCAATATTATTAGAACTCAATTCATCTAGTACTTCCTTTCCTCCTCCATCGTCTCCAATAAAGGATAAGAGGTTAGCCTCAGCTCCTAAAGTATGTAAAGCTTTTGAGATATTAATTGCCACTCCAGAAACTGTAGAGCGAATTCCCCAAAAAGGATAGTTGACTGGAGAATACTCCACTGGAAATCTATCTACCTTTAAAGTTGTTTCAATATTGATCAAACCCGACACTAGAATCTTGTTCATAGAACATTCCTCCCTTATGATAACGTTTCCATTCTCCCTTTATTGATATTATATCATAATCTGTCAAATAAAGTTTAATATCGTATCTATTTATCTCATTTTGAATCATCTGTCTATTTCTGTTAATAGGTGCGGATAATCGCCCATAATTCCATCAACACCTATCTTAACTAATCTATCGACTTCTTTCTTACTATTAACAGTCCATGTATTGATAAAATATCCATAATCCTTTAGTTCTTCTACCAGTTCTCTATTGACTGTCAAATAGTGGGGGTGAATACCATCAGCTTCAGCTTCTTGAATCAATCTAATTGGATTTATTGTGATAGCACCAATTAAAACTGCTGTCTTTAAAGAAGAGTTCTCCCTCTTAATCAATTTAAGTATTCTATGGTCAAAAGAGGAGATAATAACCTCATCTGCACACCCCTTCTGCTTTAAGATATCTAGTAACTTTTCAATAATAACCTCACTCTGTTGTTGATTAATCTTTATTTCAATATTAATCTTTAATTTTCCTTTAAGTAGATTAATCACCTCTTCTAGAGTGAGTACCCTTTGATTAGCAAACTCCTCACTAAACCAGCTACCAATATCTATTTCCTTTAATTCAATTAAAGTCATATCACCTATCTTCCTATCTAAGCCTGCAATTCTACTCAAATTATAATCATGAAACACAACTAAGTTATTATCTTTAGTTAGTTGAATGTCCAACTCCACCATATCTAATCCAAACTCTATCGCTTTAAAAAAAGCTGCCTTGCTATTCTCTGGAGCTATACCTGAAGCCCCACGGTGACCTATTCTTAACATGATTATCCCTCCATAATCTTATCTTTAATTAAATTTTAATATAGATAATAACACTTAATGGATATAATGCGACACTTGTGTCGAGTTGACGGTTGACGGTGTACAGTTTATAGTTAAAAGATTAAAACCTTTATAATCATTGATATTATAAGATTTTAAGATGTTTTGAACTTAACTGTCAACCGTTAAC
>Ga0163226_1000014_pt1 | contig 40017 bp, 37 predicted proteins | sample MSEWel2016_07_13_2_FD_113144 | JGI IMG/M metagenome (GOLD analysis project Ga0163226, IMG submission 113144) | Subsurface microbial communities from deep shales in West Virginia, USA - MSEEL Well Study Marcellus 5H_2016_07_13 ...
ACCGGCTGCAAAACCATGGCAGGTATCATAACAGATTCCTAACTTATTATGATTATTTGCTTGACTAATTATTCTCTTTAACTCTTCAATGTTCTTACCAATTGCAGTTCCTGCTCCAGCTACATTCTCTAAAAGAATAGTTACTTTCGGATCAGTCTCTGTTATTACCTTGATTAATCCCTTGGCAATATTCTCAATCCCTTGCTCAAGACCTGCCCCTGTATGACTTCCAGGGTGTAAGACCATATACTGAGCACCTATTTTATCTGCTCGTCTGATTCCTGCTATCAAAGCATTGAGAGATTTATTATAAATATCTTCTTTAGGTGAAGCCAAATTGATTAAGTAGGGGGTATGAACTATTACCGTTGATAAATTATATTTAACTAAAGCATCTTTAAAGCTTTGAGCTTCTTTATCACTTATCTCCTTAGCCTTCCATCCTCTAGGATTTGTAGAAAAAATCTGAAAAGCTCCACAACCTAACTTGGCTGCTCTAACCACTGCTTGGTCAATTCCTCCCGCAATTGAAGTATGTACTCCAAATTTCATTATATCACCTCAATTTAATAGTTTCTAGCATTTTTCTATTATACTAAGTTAATCGTATCTTCTTTATGTAAGATAAAGAGACAATTTAGGTATTGGGTAGATTGAAAGTTTCTTAATATCTCTCAATAAATATTAAAAAACATAAACTAGAAAAGCTCCAGTTTATGTCTTAAAGTTACCAATAATCTATTTTAATTTATTTCTTATCTTCATCTTCCTGTTTTAAAGCATCTTTTCTAGAGAGATTTATTCTACCTAAATCATCAATCCCGATTACCTTAACTAATACTTCATCTCCAGTTTTAAGAATATCCTCTACCTTCTCAACACGTTCTTCTGCTAATTTAGAGATATGAACTAGACCTTCTTTACCTGGCAAAATCTCTACAAAGGCCCCAAAACCTGTTGTACGTTTAACTTCACCAAGATACATCTCTCCAACCTCTACTTCTTTAGTCAGCTGTTCGATCATATCGATGGCATCTTGACCAGCTTCTTGATTTTCAGCAGCAATGAAGATAGTTCCATCATCTTCAATATCAATCTTAACCCCTGTTTCATCAACAATACTCTTGATTGTCTTTCCACCTTTACCGATAACATCTTTGATCTTTTCAGGATCAATATTCATCGTAAGAATACTTGGAGCATAAGGTGATAATTGCCCACGAGGTTTAGAAATAGCCTTCATCATTTCACCTAAGATGTGAAGCCTTCCTATTCTAGCTTGCTCTAAAGCTTCTTTTAAAATCTCCTTAGAAACACCTTTAATCTTCATATCCATCTGTAAAGCAGTGATTCCATCTTCAGTTCCTGCTACCTTAAAGTCCATATCGCCATTAAAATCTTCTAGGCCTTGAATGTCAGTTAAGACAGCTACATTATCATCTTCCTTCATTAATCCCATAGCAATCCCTGCAACTGGTGCTTTAATTGGTACTCCTGCATCCATTAAAGCTAAAGTACAACCACAGATACTTGCCTGAGAAGTAGAACCATTAGAAGATAACACCTCAGATACCATTCTAATAGTATAAGGAAACTCATCAGCAGAAGGAATCATCGGTCTAAGTGCTCTCTCTCCTAAAGCACCATGCCCTATCTCTCTTCTTCCAGGAGATCTCAATGGGCTTGTCTCTCCAACACTATATGGTGGGAAGTTATAGTGATGCATATATCTTTTGGATTCTTGCTCTTCTAATCCATCTAATACCTGCTCATCACCGACAGCACCTAAAGTTGCTACTGTAAGAGCTTGAGTCTGTCCACGAGTAAATACTCCAGAACCATGAACTCTAGGTAATATTCCTACTTCACACCAAATCGGTCTTACTTCATCTAACTTACGACCATCAACTCTAACTCTCTCATTTAATACTAAACTTCTAATTGACTCTTTAGAAATCTTGTCTAAATAAGCTTTTGTATTACTTATAATTTCATCTAAATCTTCAACTTCTTGATATTTATCTTTGAAGTATTCTATTACTTCCTCATAAACTGCATCTTTTTCAGTTCCACGTATCTTTTTATCTTTATTCTGTAAGGCTTGAATTAACTTATCGCCTACATATTCTCTAACTTCAGCTTCTAACTCTTTATCATCTACAACTTCTAGTTCTACCTCTGCCTTCTCTTTACCGACTTCAGCAACTATCTTCTCTTGGAATTCAACTAACTTTTGAACCTCTTGATGTCCAAAATCTATTGCTTCAATCATATCTTCTTCTGAAACTTCATTAGCTCCAGCCTCTACCATCATTACTGCATCACCAGTACCTGCTACTGTTAAATCTAAAGCACTCGATTCATACTGTTCAATTGTTGGGTTGATAACATATTTTCCATCAACTAAACCTACTTTAACACCAGCAATTGGTCCTTCAAAAGGAATATCAGAGATAGATAAAGCAGCAGAAGCTCCTATCATTGCAGCAATATCAGCAGGATTATCCATATCTAAAGATAATACAGTAGCCACAATCTGTACATCATTTCTAAATCCTTTTGGAAATAAAGGACGTAAAGGTCTATCAATTAAGCGGGCTGCTAAAGTAGCTGCATCACTTGGTCTTCCCTCACGCTTAATAAAACCTCCTGGTATCTTTCCAACAGCATATAATCTCTCCTCATAGTTAATCATTAAAGGAAAAAAGTTCATACCTGGACGAGGATCAGACATAGTTGCAGTTACTAATACTACAGTCTCTCCGTATCTTACTAAAACTGACCCATTAGCCATTTCAGCCAATTTACCAGTTTCAATTGTTAAATTTCGGCCTCCAAACTCCATTGACCACTTATATGACATAAATTCTTAACTCCCTTCTATATTAAACTATCTTTATCTTATGTATTTAATAATATAATTATAAAAAAAGAATAAGACCATTAAAATATCTTATTATCTATTTTAACTAGCATATTTACTAAGATAATATAAAGAATAAATTATTATAGTAATCTGTAGTTTATCCATATTGCTCAGATAATATCAATTATTTTTTATTATAAATACGGCCTTATAGTATCTAATAATTATTTTTAATTATGAAAATGGATTTATTGACAAATTTTGCTCAATTATTAAAAGTTAAGAGCGGGTATTCCCGCTCTTAATAATCTACTATTTTGCTCTAATACCTAAATCAGCAACTAAATTACGGAATTGCTCGATATCTTTATTCTTAAGGTATTTAAGTAATCTTCTTCTCTTTCCAACCATCTTTAATAGACCACGTCTTGAGCTGTGATCTTTTTTGTGTACTTTTAAATGCTCAGTAAGTTCACCAATTCTTGCTGTTAAAACAGCGATTTGAACTGGAGCTGAACCAGTATCACCTTCATTAATAGCATACTTCTCAATGATTTCTTGTTTTTTTGCTTCAGATAACATTAACTTTCACCCCCTATTTTCTTCAAATCCCCAATTACCAAGTCAATCGCTGGGAAACGAACAACCTAGTTAATGGTTAATTCCATATAATATTGTAGCATAATAAGATTAAAATGTAAACTATATTAAATATTTTTTTGGATTAATAAATTCTATTAATTCTCTTGATAAATAGCTATCTGGATAGAAATCATAATCCTAATCACAAACTTAAGTAAACTATCCTATTACTAGTTTATTTTACTCAAGATTTCTCTAGTAATCCTTACATCCTCTTCCATTCTAGCTATTAGCTCTTCAACAGTAGAGAACCTCTTTTCAGGTCTAATTCTCTCTACAAATTCCAATTCTAGGCGTTGCCCATATATGTTCTGATTAAAGTCTAGAATATGCACTTCAATACTGAATTGATTCTTATCAAAGGTCGGTAGAAGACCTAAATGAACTGCTCCACTATAGACCTCATCATTGATCTTTATGTGACAAGCATAGACACCTAAAGGTGGTAGAACATAATCAGCTAATGGCTCTAAATTAGCTGTAGGAAAACCTAACTCTCTTCCTCGTTGGTCACCTCGAATTACTTTACAGTCTAACGCAAAATTTCTGCCCAATTGTTCTTTGACCTCAGAAACCTTGCCAGCTAAAATCAGATTTCTAATATAGGTACTACCTATATCTCGATTATTAGTCTTTATACTTGAAAGAGCTTGGACTCTAAACCCTAATTCTTCTCCTAACTCTCTTAACTTGGCTGGAGTACCTTTCCCTCCAGATCCGCATCTAAAATCTTCCCCTACAATAATCTCTTTTACCTTAAAACGTTTTACTAAATAATCTTCTACAAAGCTTTGATAAGATATTTGGGAAAATTCTTGATCAAATTTCCGTACAATCAATTGCTTTATTCCTAATGATTGAATAATTCTTCTTTTTTGACTCCAGTTTGTTAGAACTTTAGGAGCTTTATCAGGAGATATAGTCTGTAAAGGATGAGGATAGAAGGTAAATAAGGAACTATCATAATCTAACTCTTTAGCTCTTTTTACTGCTAAATTAATTATCTGTTGATGACCTAAATGTACCCCATCAAAGGTTCCTAGGGTCATTACTGTAGGTCGATTTCTAGCTTGAGTGTAGTATATCTCCATTTAGCACACCTCTCCTTTCAAGAGGTAATTAAGGTTAAGTTTGAGGATAAACTATGAAATCATACTAAACAATAATCTAGCTATATAGAAACCGATAAAGATTTCATATTAACAGTTATAGTAATATAACAAGCTCAAATGATTTTTTGCAACGAATCTCACGAATTGACGCGAATTAAAATCAAGAGTTTTTAAATCTTTAATTTAATCTATTAATATCCTAATTCGTGTGATTCGCATTAATTCGCACCCCAAGAGTACTTCTTCGGATAAATTACCTCAGGGCGTTGCTAAATTAATTTAAGTTCTTTTTCATGTTCTATATATCTAAACAAATATTCTTTCAGGTTTAAAGATATCTTTCTGATGATAGGCATAAACACCTATAAACTCACCCTTAGAATTATAGACTCTAAATTTATCTCCAACTGCTACTTTATAATTTAAATCCGTTACTAAGTAGTCCCACTCTATAGATACACCATTACTGATAGGTTTATCAAATTCAGATTTAACTTGAATCGCTCTTAAATGTTCTAAAGCTTTATCTAATGGTTCAAGAACTTCACCAATTCTATTCTTTGAAACCAAAAATTCAAGTTCTTCTAAGGTCACTGCTTTATCTAGAGAAAATTCTCCTACTTTAGTTCTAACTAAAAAGGACATATAAGCACCCACTTCTAACCTTTTACCGATATCAGCACATAATGTTCTAATGTAAGTCCCTTTAGAACATTCCACATCTATAGTTAATTTCTTACCATCAAATTCCACCATCTCTAAATCATAAATAGTGATTCTTCTAGGCTTTCGTTCAACTTTTTTTCCCTGCCGTGCTAATTCATAGAGCCTCTTTCCTTTATACCTGATAGCTGAATACATTGGAGGAATCTGCTCCATCTCCCCCTTGAACTCTTCTAAAACCCCTCTGACTTCTTCTTCACTAATGCTAAAGTCTTCAACACGATTAGTAACTTCACCAAAAGCATCAAGGGTAGTAGTTTCAGTACCAAATTCCATCTCTGCTCGATAATCTTTGTGAGTTTCTGTTAAAAAGGGAACGACTTTAGTAGCTCGTCCTATACAAATTGTTAAGACTCCTGCCGCACCAGGATCTAAAGTACCAGCATGACCAATCTTTTTTATCCCAAATAGTTTTCTACAACAGAAGATAACATCAAAAGATGTCATCCCTGGAGGTTTTAAGATATTAATAATTCCCTTCATACTAGTTCACCTTACTTAGTTCTTTTTTGATTATGGAAATTACTTCCTCTTCTGCTTTAGTTAAATTATCATTAATAGTACAACCTGCTGCCTTTTGATGACCTCCACCACCAAAGTGATGGGCTATCTTGTCAACAGAGAAATAATAATTAGACCTTAAACTAACTCTAATAGTCTTATCTTCAACCTCTTTAAATAAAACTCCTACCTCCACACCAGCTAAGCTCCTTGGATAATCTACAAGACCATCAGCATCCTCTAAAGTAGCTCCTGTATCCTTTAATAAATCTTGACTTACCTTTACCCAAGCTACTTTACCTAAATCATCAACCTCAAGGTTTTCTAATACTTTACCTTTTAATTTTAAACTTGCCTGGGAATATGTATCAAAAACCTCTTTACAGATCTTAGCTGTGTTGACATTATAGGTCAATAATTCTGACATAATCTGATGAGTCTGAGCTGTTGTATTAGAATAACGAAAAGAACCAGTGTCGGTAATTAACCCTGTAGCTATAGCAGTAGCAATATCCTTATCTATCTTTACCTCTTCAATTTGTGATACTAATTGATAGACTAGCTCTGCTGTAGCTGCAACATCACCCAATAGATTATAATCACCAAAGCAAGGATTATCACCATGATGATCAATATTAATAACCGCCTTATCATCAAGTAACTGCTCAACTCTACCAATACGTTTGAAATCACTACAATCTAATATAAAACATAAATCAAACTCGGCCTTCATATCATTTTCATAAGAATTGATTTTATCGATAGCAGGTAGAAAGGAAAAGGAGCTTGGCAAAGTATCATCTATTATCACTACTGCTTTTTTACCTATCTGTTCTAAAGCTAACTTTAATGCAATAACTGAACCCAAGTTATCACCATCTGGACTGACATGACTTGTAATTAGAAATTTGTTATTCTTTCTAATTAAGTTAATAATCTCATCGATCTTATTCTTCAAGCTGATCGTTCCCATCTTTTTTATCCTTATTTATATCTTCTAAAATCTTAAAGACTCTAGTTCCTGTCTCAATTGTAGTATCATATCTAAAGATAACTTCAGGAATATGGCGTAATCTAATTCGCTTACCTAACTCTTTACGAACAAATCCTGTAGTGGCTTCTAAACCTGCCATAGTCTCCTCTTTATCTCCATTTAAGATACTTACAAAGATCTTAGCATGCCTTAAATCTCCAGATACCTCGACATCAGTTACAGTAACAAACCCTATACGCGGGTCTTTGATATCTTTTTGTAATAAATCACTTACTTCTTTTTTAATTAATTCTGCAAGACGCTCTGGACGATGACCAGACATATCTATCAACTCCTATCAAATAGTGACTGGTGACAAGTGACTAATAATTTATCTTTACTAGTTATTATATATATGGCACTAAAGATTTAATATTTTGATTAGCTGCGGGTTTTAACCCGTAGGTTCTATAAAACACCACAGGTTGAAACCTGTGGCTAATAATTCTTTTTCACCATCTATATAGTTGCTCATCTCTTGTCACTGCCCTTATAATGTTCTTTTTACTTCTTCAAAGTCATAAATCTCCATAATGTCGCCTTCTTTAAGGTCATTATACCCTTCAATACCGATTCCACATTCATATCCTTCAGCTACTTCCTTAACATCATCTTGGAACCTTTTTAGTGATCCAATCTCACCTTCGTGAATAATAGTTCCATCCCTAAGTAACCTTACCTTTGCATTTCTGTTAACAGTACCATTAGTTACATAAGCACCAGCAATAGTTCCAATTTTAGGTACTTTAAAGGTCTGTCTTACCTCTACTTGACCTAATACTATCTCTTTATAATCTGGATCCAATAATCCTTCCATAGCACTCTTAACATCATCAATTGCCTTATAGATAACTCTATAAGTTCTAACATCTACATTTTCTTTCTCAGCAACCTTACGTGCATTTACTCCAGGGCGAACATTAAATCCGATGATGATTGCATTAGAAGCAGCTGCTAACATAACATCAGTTTCTGTAATACCTCCAACACCACCATGAAGCATCTTTACTTCAACTTCGTCAGTACTTAATTTTTGTAGAGATTGTCTAACTGCTTCTACAGAACCTTGTACATCAGCCTTAACAACGATATTTAACTCTTTAACTTCTCCTTGCTGAATTTGACTAAATAAGTCTTCTAAATTAACCGTTGTATTTCTAGATAATTCATCTTCTCTTCTCTTATTCTGTCTTTTTTGAGCAATATCCCTTGCACTTTGATCATCTGCTACTACTTCTAACAGATCTCCCGCATTAGGTACATCCGATAGTCCTAGTACCTCTACTGGTGTAGCAGGTCCTGCTTCTTCAACTCTCTCACCTTGATCATTAATCATAGCTCTAACTCTACCAGATGCCAAGCCTGCAACAATAGCATCTCCAACTTTTAAGGTACCATTCTTAATTAAGATAGTGGCTACTGGACCACGACCTCTATCCAACTCAGCTTCAACAATAATACCGTTAGCAGGTCTAGTTGGATTAGCCTTTAATTCTTCCATCTCAGCTGTTAATAGGATCATCTCTAATAAATCATCTAAATTTTCCCCTTTAAGTGCAGAGACTGGAACACAGACTGTATCTCCACCCCAATCCTCAGGGATTAGACCATGATTCATTAATTCCTGCTTAACTCTATCTGGTTGTGCATTTGGACGATCCATCTTATTAATAGCTACTATAATTGGAACTCCAGCCGACTTGGCATGATTAATAGCCTCAATAGTCTGTGGCATAATTCCATCATCTGCAGCAACCACTAAAATAGCTATATCAGTTGCTTGTGCTCCACGAGCTCTCATAGAAGTAAAAGCTTCATGACCTGGTGTATCTAAAAATGTAATCTTCTGTCCATTTACTTTTACTTGATAAGCACCAATATGCTGAGTAATCCCACCAGCTTCACTTGCAGTTACCTCAGTTTTTCGAATAGCATCTAATAAAGTTGTCTTACCATGGTCAACATGACCCATTACAGTGATAACAGGAGGTCTTGATTTTAAATCCTTTTGCTTATCTTCTATATCATTGACTAAGCCAAAAAGATTATCCTCTTCTTCCTCTTGCTCCTCTTCGACCACATAACCATACTCTGCTGCTACTACTTCCAGTTGATCTGAAGTCAATTCTTGGTTGATAGTAGCCATAATTCCTAAACCGATTAAGTTAGCCATTAAAGTACTTGGATCAACATCTATCTCTTCTGATAGCTCCTTTACAGTCATAGATCCTTCTACTTTAAGCACCTTGCTATCATCAACTTCTTCTGAACTTTCATCTTCACCTAAAACCATATCCATTATTAATTCTGCAGTCTCTTCTGTTATCGTACTCATATGACTTGTCACATCAACGCCCAAATCCTGTAACATCTTAATCAATTCCTTATTTGACAGTTCCAATTGTTCAGCTAATTTATAAATTCTAATACCCATTATCCGGACACCTCCACTATTAAATTCTTAAAACAGCAAACTTCATATTAATCACTAACTAATAGTTTAATAATAATTATGAAATTTTCTGTCTTCTTACCTTAAACTTTTTTTAAACACACTATCTATTTATGAAAGTTGTGATTCACTTTTAATATCTATCTTCCAACCAGTTAACTTAGCAGCTAACCTAGCATTCTGTCCTTCTTTACCAATTGCTAGTGACAATTGATAGTCTGGTACAACAACCTTTGCTACATTAACTTCTTCATTAACTTCTACTTTTAAAACTTCTGCTGGACTTAATGCATTAGCTATAAATTTCTTAGGCTCCTCATTCCATTGTACAATATCTACCTTCTCCCCACTTAATTCATCTACAATAGCTCTAACTCTTGAACCGTTAGGACCTACACAAGCTCCAACTGGATCTACATCCTCTTGAGTAGAATGTACAGCTATCTTAGAACGATGCCCTGCCTCTCTGGCTACTGATTTAATTTCAACAACACCATCATGTATCTCAGGAACTTCTAACTCAAATAATCTCTTTAATAAACCAGGATGGGTTCTAGAAACTAAGATATTAGGACCTTTTGAAGTCTGATTTACTTCAACAATATATACTTTGATTCTATCACCTTGGTGATATCTTTCATTTTGAATCTGTTCAGTTGGAATCAAAACTGCTTCAGTTTTACCTAAATCGATAATAACATTATTTTTATGCTGTCGTTGAACAAGCCCAGTTAAGATATCCCCTTCTCGATTTACAAACTCTTCAAAGATAATATCACGTTCAGCTTCACGAATCCTTTGAATAACCACCTGTTTAGCCGTTTGAGCAGCTATTCTACCAAAGTTACCTGGAGTAACCTCAATTTCAATTTGATCACCTATGGAATAATTAGGGTTCTTTTTAATTGCATCCTCTAATAAGATCTCTTGTTCAGGATTTAAAACTTCCTCTACAACAATCTTTTTAGAGTAAACATTTACTTCTCCAGTACTTTGGTCAATCTCAACATCAACATTACCAGTAGCACCAAAGTCACGTTTATAAGCTGATTTTAAAGCTGCTTCAATTGCATCTAATAAAGTAAGTTTAGGAATACCCTTATCCTTTTCAATATCTTCTAATGCCTGAATTAACTCAATATTCATTTTAAAATTCCTCCTTAATAATACCTAAAACTCAATCGCTAATCTAGTCTGAGCAATCTTATCTCTTGGAATTATAACCTCTTGATCATCTATCTTTATCTTAACCTCATCATCCTCTAAACCTAATAATTCTCCTGTCAACTTCTTTTCACCATTAATTGGAGCATATGTAGATACATCTATTAACTTACCTGTAAATCTCTTGAAATCTCTTTCAGTCTTTAAAGGTCGGTCAATCCCTGGGGATGAAACTTCTAATAGGTAAGAATTTTCAATTGGATCATTAGCATCTAGTGTATCACTTAAACTTCTGCTTATTGCCTGACAATCATCTAAGGATACTCCACCTTCTTTGTCTATAAAGACTCTCAAAATCCAATTTTCTCCTTCTTTCTTATATTCTACATCTACTAATTCCAATTCTCTTTCTTCTACAAGAGGCTCAGCAACCTCTGCTATCAACTCTTCTGTCTTTTTCCCCATAAAAATCTCCTCTCTTTCTTATAATCTGCAGGTGCTTATTAATAGTACTCATCATTTGGTGATTGTAATCTATTATAAATCAAAAATAATTGTCATCAATAGACTGTATCTCTTATAATCATCCAGCTATCAGATTAAAGCTACCGTTAAGTAGAGTTAGATGATATTAACAAGTAAAAATCTAAAATTTTATAAAATATATTTTGCTTATAGAGTAAATTTACAGAATAAGTTCAACTAATTTTAGTGAAAAACCACCTCGTTAAGCTTCACTTTGCTCACAGAGTAAGTTCAACTAAGCTCAGTGATAAAGAACATTACTTCACTAAGTTTCACTTTATCTTACCAAGATTTTTTAAAAAATATTCTTAATATAAGTTTATTTTATTACATTCAAGACTATTACATAACTAAAGAGTGGGTCAAAACCCACTCTTTTACCTACTGACTATCGATTAATATGCATACTACATTTTAGCATATTATCAATGAATTTGCAACTAATTTACCCAAAGAGGGATAATTGATTGGTTTCAGGCCAACCTTCTAAAGAACCATGCTCCTTCATAACTTCAATTACAGTCTTACTTAAACCAGCTCGATTACTCAAATCCTCAATAGAAGTAAACTCTCCTTCTTTGCGGGATGTAACCAAGTTTTCAGCAGCACTCTGTCCCAATCCTTGCAAACTAATAAATGGTGGTAATAAACCATCTTCAGTAATTTGAAACTCCTTAGCCTTTGACCTATAGACATCTACCTGGGTAAACTTAATACCTCTAGCCATTGCTTCAACAACAATTTCAAGTACAGTTAGTGTATTCTTATCTTTAGCTGTTGCATCATTACCCTTCATTTTAATCTCTTGAATCTTCTTCTCAACAAACTCCCTACCCTGTAATACAATCTGAGCATCAAAATCATCAGCTTTGATTGTAAAGTACGTATTATAAAAAGCTTCAGGGTAATGGACTTTGCAGTAAGCAATTCTAAAGGCCATCATTACATAAGCAGCTGCATGAGCTTTTGGGAACATATATTTAATTCGTTTACAGGACTCAATATACCAATCTGGAACATTATGTTCTTTCATCACCTGCTCTTCTTCCTCTGTCAATCCTCTACCTTTACGGACATGCTCCATCATCCAAAAGGCATCGGAAGGCTCTATACCTTTATGAATTAAGTAGTTCATAATATCATCACGTACCGAAATAACCTCAGATAATTCAGCTACTCCAGCCTTAATAAAGTCTTGAGCATTATTCAGCCATACATCGGTACCATGAGAAAGACCACTAATACGGATCAATTCGGCAAAGGTTGTTGGCAGAGTTTCACGGAGCATCCCCCGTACAAAACTAGTACCAAATTCAGGAATACCTAAAGTCCCTATCTTAACTCCAATCTCTTCTTTTGTCACTCCTAAAGGCTCAACACTAGAGAAGATAGCCATAGTTTTGGGATCATCTAAAGGAATATCTTTTGGATCAACTCCTGTAATATCCTGTAACATCCTAATACTGGTCGGATCATCGTGCCCAAGTATATCCAGCTTTAATAAATTATCATGGATAGAGTGGAAATCAAAATGAGTTGTTAAAGTATCGGTATCCATATCATTAGCTGGTTTTTGGATTGGAGTAAAATCATAAATTTCCATATCACTAGGTACTACAATCTGACCTCCTGGATGCTGTCCAGTTGTCCTTTTGACTCCAGTACATCCAGAAGCCAAACGATTAATTTCAGCCTTTCTTAATATCAGAGCATTGTCCTCAGCATGACCTTTGACAAAGCCATAAGCTGTTCGTTCAGCAATGGTAGAAATAGTACCTGCCCTATATACATAGTCTTTACCAAAAAGAGTCTCTGTATACTTGTGAACTTCTGGTTGATACTCTCCAGAGAAGTTAAGATCGATATCTGGTACTTTATCCCCCTTAAACCCTAAGAATACTTCAAAAGGAATATCGAAACCATCTTTAATCAATGGTACTCCACATTCTGGACAAGTCTTATCTTCTAAGTCAGCCCCCACACCCACTGAACCATCTGTAATAAACTCTGAATGTTTACATTCAGAACACCTATAATGAGGTGGCAATGGGTTAACTTCAGTAATTCCTGTCATAGTAGCTGCAAAAGAAGAACCAACAGAACCACGAGAACCTACCAAATAGCCATCATCTAAGGATTTTTTTACAAGTTTCTGGGATGTCAAATAGATAACAGCATAGCCATTACCGATAATAGAGTTCAACTCTCTTTCCAATCTCTGCTCTACTACCTCAGGTAATTGCTCCCCATACCATTCTTTAGCCCTACTATAAGCCATCTCTCTAACCTCTTGATCAGCACCTTCTATAGTTGGAGTAAATAATTTATCAGGGATAATTTCAACATCTTCCACCATATCTGCTATCCTTTGAGGATTATAAATAACCAACTCTTTGGCTATATCTTCTCCAAAGTAATCAAATTCTGCTAGCATCTCATTTGTAGTTCTAAAATATAAAGGGGCTTGATCTGCCGCATCACTAAAACCTTGACCCTCCATCAAAATCTGACGATAGATACTATCTTCTGGGTCTAAGAAGTGAACATCTCCAGCTGCAACTACTGGTTTTCCTAATTTTTTACCTAACTCATAAATTTTACGATTAATATTCCGTAACTCTTCTAAAGAGTTAACCTCTCCTTTTTCCAATAAGAATTTATTATTACCTATCGGTTGAATTTCTAAGTAATCATAGAACTTAGCCAATTTTTCTAGTTCATTATCAGGCTTTCCACGTAAAATCTCTTTATATAATAATCCTGCCTCACAGGCTGAACCAACAATTAGTCCTTCTCGCTTCTCCAATAAATCACTTTTTAAAATACGAGGCTTTTTATAAAAATTGTCAATATGAGATTTAGAGACAAGTTTATAAAGATTCTTAAGACCTTTTTGATTTTTAACCAAGATAGTAGTGTGATGTGGATAAATTCGTTTATAATCAATTTCACTTGTCAATTGATTAATCTCTGTTAAGTTAGCAATCTCCTCTTCTTTCATTAGCTCAATTAATTCTAATAATATCTCAGCAGTAACTTTAGCATCATCACTAGCCCTATGGTGATTCTCCAAATCCTTATTAAAATAATTAGCTAATTTATTTAGCTTATAGCTTTTTAAATCTGGCACAAGTGCCCTAGCTAAATTTAATGTATCCATTGCCGAATTGCTTGAGTCTGCCTTATCTAATCTTCTTAGCTTGTCCTCAATAAAACTCAAATCAAAAGAAAGATTATGAGCAACTATTGTAGTCCCATCGATAAACTCTAAAAAGTCATCTATTACCTCTGCCAATTTAGGAGCATCAGCTACCATCTGATCATTAATCCCTGTTAATTCTGTAATCTTAGCTGGAATACTTTCTTCAGGATTTACAAAAGTTTGGTATATGTCTATAATCTCACCATTTTGAACTTTGGCTGCACCAATCTCTATAATCTCATTATTATGAGGATTAAAACCAGTGGTCTCTAAGTCAAAAACTACATAAGTCTCTTCATCTAAACTTTTAGCAACTGGATTAATGATAATCGGTTCACCATCATCTACTAAATAAGCCTCTAAACCATAAATAACCTTAATATCTTCACCTTTTGCAGCATTATAGGCATCAGGGAAGCTCTGAACAACTCCATGGTCAGTAATAGCGATAGCAGGATGCCCCCACTCAATAGCCCGCTTAACAACAGTTTTAACATCGACTATAGCATCCATAGCACTCATCTTAGTATGGAGATGAAGTTCAATTCGCTTCTCCTCTGCTTCATCTTCTTTACCTTCAACGGTAATTGGGATAACATCATTAGCCATCATTGATAACTCTTGATCATACTTATCATGTTGCACTCTACCTCTAACCTTAACCCATTTACCCTTACTTATCTTCTCTGATAAATTATCCCCTTTGTTTTCAAAGACCTTAATAGTAATAGAATCACTTTGATCACTAATTGAGAAGATTACTAAATTTCTACCACTCTTTAACTCTCTAATATCTATTTCAAATATCTTACCTTGTAAGATAATATTATTATCTTCTCCAACAATCTCAGAAATAGCAATAGGATCACCATTAAACTTTCTACCTAACCAGACATTAGGATCATTGCTACTTTTAGACCTACCTTTATAGTTATAGGATGAACCATTTGAATTATTAGAACTCTTTTCAATATTACTAATACTTTGCACCAGACTATTCATATATTCATCCTTCTCTTTAGCCATCTCATCTTCCATCTCTGACAATTCTTCTGAAAAATCACCTAATGCAAAGTCAACTTTAACCCTCTTTCCATACTCTTCTTCAATAATCTTCTGTAAGATATTATCACATTTTTTAGTATTTAAAACCTCAATAGCTACTTTATTCTTAACCTCAACAATTAAAATATCATTTTCCAAATTCCAGCGGGATAAAGATAACCAACCATTGGTCTGTGGAACCTCTTCTCTTATTTTTTGAATTATCTCTTCCCAATAATTCTTTAAAATCAATTCCAGAGGTAAGTCAGGGTCATAATAATTGAGGGTATATAAAAATTCACCCTCAGCAAATACTCCATCACCTATATCTTTCACTACAGGATCTAAATCGATACTTTCAGGAACCTTAAGGTCAACTTTACAATAATTATCTGTTAGATTAACTTCCACTCTTCCAATCTTAATTGTATCTAGTAATCCTTCAGAAATGTCCAATTTTTCTTTTAGTTTCTCTTTAAAAACATTAGTATCTTCAGCCTTAATTAATACTCTCGGCATCTTTATCTCTCCTTCAATCTAACTCTTTAATCTGCACCTCAATTATACCCGCTATCTCCGTTAATAATACAAATAAATAATTTACCTCTATCTGTTTTGGTTTCTTAACTCTAAAATTTATATATAAATTTGGTTCATTATAGCAATGTTCTATACTTATATCCCTAATAACAATATCATGTTCTCCTAAAACGGAACCAATCTTTCCCAAAGGGCCTGGTTGATCAAAAGCTTTGACCCTAATCAAATATTTCCTATGAACATTTGAGATAGTCTTCTCTACTTTACTCAATAAAGTTAAAGTTAAGATAACCAATAAAGTTGCCACCAAAGCACTTAAATAAAATCCTGCCCCTAAAGATAAACCAATACCAGCTACAGCCCATAGCCCTGCTGATGTTGTTAAACCTTTGACAGAAAAGCCCTCTCTGATTATTGTACCAGCTCCTAAAAAACCAACACCACTGATAACTTGAGCTGCAATTCTGCCTGGATCTACAGGTCGTATATGATTAAATTCTAGAAATAATTTAATAGAGACAATCATAGCTAAAGTCGAACCTAAAGATACTAAAATATTAGTCCTAAAACCAGCTGGTCGAGCATTTCTTTCCCGCTCAAAACCAATTGCCCCACCTAAGACACATGCTAAAACCAACCTTAATACAATCTCTTTTTCTGACACTGACTTACCACATCCCTAAAAATTTATAATGTTGGTTATTAATAACCAACATTATAAATTAATCATTATAATAAGTTGTCAATAGAGATATTACCTAATCTTTCTAGTACTAGAAAGATTCTTTAAAATCTCCCAATACATCTTTAGCCTTGACATAAAACCTTTGATAAATCCCCGCTTTTCTTCTTTCATTACATGGGATAAATCTTCTAAAACAACTTCTCTCAACTTAATATTATTTACTTTAATATATTGAGTTAATGCCATCTCCACACCAAAGCGGGTCATATCCAAATCAGGTATATTATTTAATATACTCCTTTTTACTGCTCGTTGTCCCGATAGAAAAGGTGCTATCTTCTGAGCCAAATCAGTAAACATTCTACCTTCTGCAAAGATACCTATAGTCGTTTCAACATCTTCTGTAATTACAGGGATTAATAATCTATCAATATGTTCTTTCTTTAACCCTAATAAATCGGCATCTAAGAAGAGAATTATATCAGCTTGACTTTGTTCAACCCCCGCTTTCATAGCAGCCCCCTTACCTTTGTTAGTGGCTAAGTCAATCACCTTAACCCCTACTGTAGTAGCTACTTTAACAGTATTATCTGTTGAGCCATCGCTGACAACAATCACCTCATCTACTAACCTATGCCCTTTAACTATACTAGCTACCTCTTTAATCGTCTTTTCTTCATTATATGCTGGGATAACAGCAGTAATTTTCATCAAATATTTCCTCCTAAAAGATTAATCCAGCTGAGCAATCAATTCTTTAATTTGAGATAAATACTGATCAATTTCAACCTTTAGTTCTTCACCATTCTTTCTAATCTTAACTTCTAATCTACCCTCTTTTAATGAACGTCCTCCAACAGTAATTCTAATTGGGCATCCAATTAAGTCAGCATCATTAAATTTAACACCAGCTCTTTCTTTTCTATCGTCTAATAATACATCTATTCCCTCTGAAGTTAATTCATGATAAATTTGTTCGGCTTTTTCATTTACTTCATCATTCTTACCCAAAACCAAAATTTCTACTAGAAAAGGAGCTAAAGCTTTAGGCCAAACAATTCCATATTCATCATAATTCTGCTCAATTGCTGCTGCTACAGTTCGAGTAATTCCAATTCCATAACATCCCATTACCATCGGCTTACTCTTACCATTCTCATCTAGGAAAGTAGCACCTAAAGGCTCACTATATTTAGTACCAAGTTTAAACACTTGACCTACTTCAATACCTGGAGTTAAACTTAAGTGCCCACCACAGTGGATGCACTGTTCTCCCTCTTTTACCTCTCGAATATCGGCAACCTCTACTACTTCAAAATCACGCTGTGGATTAACATTGATATAGTGTTTATCAACTTGATTTGCTCCAGCCACACCATTAACCACTTCCATTACCAATTCATCAGCAATAATTCTAACATCATTCAGATTAACTGGACCAGTAAACCCTTTAACTGTATTTAAATTCTCATAAGCCTCATCAGTCACAAGTTCCAGATTAACTATATCTAGTAAATTCCCCAATTTAATATCATTAACCTGGTAATCACCTCTTACTAATGCTAATATTATTTCATCTTTTCCTTGGTATAATACAGCTTTAATCATCTTTTCTACTGGTAAATCTAATTCTGCTACCAACTCTTCAATTGTACTAAGCTCTGGAGTATCAACAACTTCTAATTCTTTAGTATCTTCAATACTTTGAGGAGTCTCACTCTTAGATTTAGCCAACTCTAGATTAGCTGCATAATCACACTCTTCACAATAAACTACAATATCCTCCCCAGCATCAGCTAATACCATAAATTCATGGGAGTCGCTTCCACCAATTGTTCCAGTATCTGCCTCTACAGGTCTATATTTCAAACCGCATCTACTATAAATATTACAATAAGCATCATACATTTTTTGATAACTTTCTTGTAAACCATCTTCATCAACATCAAAGCTATAAGCATCTTTCATAATAAACTCTCGACCACGTAAAACTCCAAAACGAGGCCTAATTTCATCTCGATACTTACTTTGAATTTGATAGAGATTTAAAGGTAACTCTTTATAAGATCTAACCTCATCACGTACTAAATCAGTAATTACCTCTTCATGTGTTGGTCCTAAACAAAAGTCCCTGCCGTGTCTATCCTTTAATCTCATCAATTCTGGGCCATAATTTTGAAATCTACCAGACTCTTCCCATAACTCTGCTGGCTGTAAAGCTGGTAATAATAACTCTTGGGCTCCAGCCTTATTTAACTCTTCTCGAACAATATCCTCAAATTTTCTAATAACACGATATCCTAAAGGTAAATATGTATAGATTCCTGAACTTAATTTCCTCATTAGACCAGCTCTTAACATCAATTGGTGACTAATAACCTCAGCATCAGCTGGTGTTTCTTTCAATGTTGGTATATACATTTGTGACATCTTCATAACCAAAATCCTCCTCTATTATCCTAAGTCTATCTTAAAATTCTATAAAACCAACTTAAATTTTATCAAGTATATATTTTATTGTCAACGTAGTTGAATATTCATATATTCTTCTAATTAAATTTCTAACACTACTATAAAGTGTTGTGTTAGTAGAAAAGATAAATACAATAGATAGATATTACGACACTTTTTATAATGATAAATTTACTAGCCACAGGTTTCAACCTGTGGTGATGGTGATATGTTACACTACGGGTTAAAACCCGTAGCTAAAACTTAAAGTGTCGCAATATGTCCATAATCCGATATTATCTCAGTTTGACTAACATAATAGATTGGTATATATTAATCAATCTAAATTCTCTATCTCTTTCATTAATTCATCTACTAGCTCTGCTGCCGGTACTCTTTTGATAACCTCTCCCTTTTTAAAGATTAATCCTACATCTTTGCCACCAGCAATTCCTAAATCAGCTTCACGAGCCTCTCCAGGACCATTTACTACACAACCCATAATGGCAACTTCAATATCTTTATCTAACCCCTTGATTTTGTCTTCTACCTGATTTGCAATTTCAACTAAGTTAATCTCAGTCCGTCCACAAGTTGGGCAAGAGATAATATTTACTCCACCCCTTCTTAAATCCAAAGACTTAAGTATACTATAAGCAACCTCTATCTCTTCAACAGGATCTCCAGTCAAAGAGACTCTAATAGTATCTCCTAAACCTTGTGACAAGATCGCTCCTATTCCTACGGCAGACTTAATAGTACCAGATTTAATAGTTCCAGCTTCAGTAATTCCAATATGTAGTGGATAATCAACCTCTTTAGCTATTAATTGATAAGCCTCTAAAGTCTTCATAACATTAGATGCTTTAAGAGAAATTATAATATCATAAAATCCAAATCTTTCTAATAAACTTACATGCTTTAAAGCACTCTCTACCATGGCCTCAGCAGTTGGATGTCCATATTTTTTAAGTAATTCTTGCTCTAATGAACCTGCATTTACCCCTACTCGAATTGGCACCTTCTTCTCCAAAGCTTTTTGAGCTACTAATTTAATCTTCTCTTCATTACCTATATTCCCAGGGTTGATTCTCAAGCCATCAATTCCCTGTTCTAATACCTCTAGAGCTAACCTATAGTCAAAGTGTATATCAGCAATGAGAGGTATCTTAATCTGATTTTTAATTTGACTTACCTTTGATGCAGCCTCCATATCTGGAATGGCCACTCTAATCAATTCACAACCCGCCTCTTCTAACCTCTTAATCTGAGCAACGGTTTCATTTACATCTCTTGTATCTGTATTTGTCATAGATTGAACGGAGATAGGTGCATCTCCGCCAATCTGTATACTTCCCATCTTTACTGCTCTTGACTCTCTTCTTACCATTAATTTCACCTACTTTAAGCTATCGCAATTTTCACAATCATCATTGCACTCTTTTCTATAAGGATGTACTAACATATCTAATCTCCTAATTCTTTGTACCGCCTCGCTAAAATCAATTTTGACCTTATGATGAGCTCCATCTTCCTGTTCATCCATATCATCAGCATCAGATACTAATTTCTGTAAAGGTGTTAACTTGACATTCTTACTAACAGGACTGGAACCACTGTGAAATAATATAGCTAAAGCAATCTCTCTTGCTTTGCCAAGGTCTTCTCCTTTTAAAATTAGCAGTTCATGAGCCCGCTCAGCACCTTTAATAGTATGAATATCGAATTCATTGTAGGATTCAAAATCCCATTCACCATGCCTTTCCCAATTAGTATGACCTATATCATGTAATAAGGTGGCTTTAGTAGCTAAATCTACACAGACCTTCCTCTCAATTGCTAACTCAAAAGCATATTCTGTAGCTGCCACTATATGAGCATAACCAGCCTTTGGTAAATGTTTTTTAGCAACACTATCAGTAATCAAAGATTCTAAAGTTACATGCCTATCAAACATAGTATCACTCCTTTAAGTTCAGTAATGAGTGACTAGTAATAAGTAATGAGTACAACAATAACTATTATCAAATTCTTTCCTTATTTCTTCTATTCACTATTCACTCTTCACTGTTCACTCTTTTCCTGCACATTTATCACAAAGTCCATCATTTCTCTGGACTTGAGCATAAGCCTCTTTACCACATTTACGACAATTTGTACCCATAATTTCAAAGCAAGTTTCACAAAATCCATGCTTTTGTACAAACTTAGGATCTGCTTTACCGCAAGCACGGCATACACAATCTTTACAATATCCTTTATTCTCTTGTACCTGCTTAGGAGCTACCTTACCACATGCTTTGCATGCATAATATCCATCTTTCTTCTTCTCCAGCTCTTTCACACAATTCTCACAAATATTCTCATTCTTTAAAATTCTAACCTGTGTAGCCTCTGTTCCACATAATTTACAATACCTTTTGGCTCTACGCCCTGTAACTCTATTTGGATCTAACCATTTGCTACCACGTCTATTCTTTTGTTTAGCCATATCTATCACCTCAACTGAGTTTAAGTTTAAGTATAAAGCCTGAGCCTAAGCAAAAATTAATTGAGTTCAACCTTAAACTCAAGCCTAAACTTATATTATCGATCTTATATCTTTAATCATAATTACAACAAACAAAACCATTAGTAATACAAAACCTACTAAGTGAACCATTCCTTCCTTCTCAGGATCAACAGGTTTGCCTGTAATCAATTCCCATCCCAAAAAGACCAATCTTCCTCCATCTAAAGCAGGTATAGGTAGTAGGTTCATTATGCCTAGATTTATACTAATCAATGCAGAAAACTGCATGAGCCTTAACATACCTGCACGAGCTGCATCCCCAACAAACTGGGCTATCTTGACTGGTCCACTAACATCACTAGCCATCTGACCAGTTATCATCTTCCACAAACCTAATATAATCCCATATATATATATACCAGTTCTTTGAATGCCTAGCCAAATAGCTTTAAAGAGGTTAACAGATTTTCTATTATAGACAGGAATAATTCCAATAACACCAACCTCTCTATTCTCATCAAGTCTAGGAACGACATTTAAATTAAAGGTTTGATTGCCTCTCTCTACCTGTAGAGTAATCTCTTGATTAGGATTCTTATTTATCATCCCAGCTAATTCTTCCCAAGTATTTACTTCTTGATTATTAACTGATACTACCTTGTCTCCATCTCTTAATCCAGCCTTATAAGCAGGTTGTTCAGGGAATACTTGACCGATTACTGTACTATGAGAAGTATTTACTTCAACACCATAAATACTGAAAATCAAAGTAAAAAAGAGTGCTGCTAATAAGAAGTTCATAACTGGTCCCATAAAGATAACCCAAAAACGTTGCCAAACACTCTTTTGAAACAAACACCTTTCTTCTCTAAATGCTTTTTGATAAAGCTCTACCTCTTCTTGATTAATATCTTCATCATCAACAGGCATCTCCCCGGTCATTTTACAATAACCACCTAAGGGTAGCAATCTAATCGAGTATAAAGTCTCTCCATACTGTTTGCCAAGAAGTTTAGGGCCCATTCCAATAGCAAACTCTTCTACCTGAACCCCTACATATTTAGCCACCATAAAATGTCCCAACTCATGGAAAAAGACCAAAATCCCTAAAACAATTATGAATGAAACAATAGTTGTTAACAAGCTTTCTCACCTTCCTTCTGGGCCTCTGTTCTAGCCCAAGTGTCTGCTTCTATAATCTGATCTAGAGTTGGATTATCTACAACCTCATGAGCAGACATAACCCTTTTAATCAATTTAGGAATATCCATAAATTTTATCTTTCCGTCTAAAAATTTACTAACAGCAATCTCATTAGCAGCATTTAAAACTGCTGGCATTGTTCCACCTCTTCTTCCAGCCTCATAGGCATAATTTAAGCATGGGAAAAGATCTTTTCTAGGCTCTTCAAAATTCAACTCTCCAACCTTAGCTAAATTAAGGCTCTCTAAATTATTACTATTTCTGCGTGGATAGGTCAATGCATATTGAATTGGAACTTTCATATCTGGAAGACCTAATTCAGCAAGTATTGAATGATCTTTATACTCTACTAAGGAATGAATTATACTCTGTGGATGAACTACAACATCTATCTGATCATAGTCTAGATCAAATAACCACTTAGCCTCAATAACCTCTAAACCTTTATTCATTAAAGTAGCGGAATCGATAGTAATTTTCCCACCCATATCCCAATTAGGATGATTAAGAGCCTCTTCTACTGTGACTTCTGCCAACTTATCAGCCGATATAGTTCTAAAAGGCCCTCCAGAAGCCGTTAAGATAATCTTCTTTACTCCTGTTCTATCTTCTCCTTGCAAAGCTTGAAAAATAGCATTGTGTTCACTATCTATAGGTAATATCTTAACATTATTCTCTTGAACCTCTTTCATTACAATGGCCCCTGCTGTAACCAATGTCTCTTTATTGGCCAAAGCTATATCCTTACCTGCTCTAATTGCTGCCAAAGTAGGCTTTACTCCAATAGCACCAACTACAGCATTAACAAGCAGGTCAACTTCATCTAATGTAGCAACTTTAATCAATCCCTCTAATCCCGTTAATATTTGAGTTTTAGTATAACTTAGCTTATATTTTAACTCATTTAATAAAGAGTCATTCATTAAAACTGCATATTTAGGTTTGAATTTGTTAATCTGCTTAGCCAAAATTTCTACACTACTATTAGCTGTAAGTGCCACCACCTTAAACTGACCAGTTAATTCTTCAACTACTTCTAACGTTTGTTGCCCAATAGAGCCTGTTGAGCCCAAAATCGCTATCTTCTTCATAGAACATCCCCCTACTAATCAATAATAATTGAAATAAATCCTGCTTGAAATACCGCTTTTAAAACTACCAATGAAGCTGGACCGATAAAAAACCCAGCAATCCCCAATAATTGAACCCCTAAATACATAGCAACTAAAATAGCTAATGGATGGATACCAATACTTCGACCTACTATCTTCGCTTCTAATATTTGGCGTGTAGCTCCCATTATACCATATAATATAAAGAGTCCAATAGCAAAACTAACATTTCCTACTATCAAATTATAAATTGCCCAAGGAACAAAGATCAAACTAGGACCAATAACAGGAATAAAATCTAAAAGCCCACCAGTTAATCCTACCACAATTGAGTAACTACTGCCAAGAATGCTTAGCCCTATAATAGAAATCAAAGTTGTAATAGTAATCAAAAGCATTTGCGCTCTAATAAAACCAATACCTGCTTTCATTATATCTCTTTGAACCTGCTCTATCTTATGGCGCCATTTATTAGGAAAAGGTTTTAAAAGAGCCTCTACAATAAGCTCCTTATCTCTACTAATAAAGAAGGTAGCTATTAAACTGATTAGTAAAACAGTTGCAAAATTAGGTAGTTTTTTAACTATCCCTAATAGATTGGAGCTAGTCAATTGGATAAACTCTTTTATTTTATCATAAAAGTATTGAAAATTGTTATTGATACTCTCTTTAAAGGATTCTGGAATCTCCAACTCTTCTATCACTCTACTTAATTGTTGATTTCGCTCTGATATCCAATCTAGTTGCTTGCCAAAGCTCTGATAATCTGGTAAATTATTGAGCAAATTATTTAGTTCAACAAATAATCTAGAAAAGCTGATTGTTAATATTAAGCTTATAAAGATTATTATTATAGATAAAACAATAACTATTGAAAGACCCCTAGGTAGATTAGCTCTTTGTTCAAATAATTCTACAACAGGATCAATTAAACTAGCCACAATAACTGCTATCACAAAAGGAAGAAGGTAGCTTAATGCATACTTTAAGAAAAAGATACTAACAATCAATAGCAAGACCAATCCTAAAGACAACTTATAAATCTTCTTCATACCTGCCCCCTCTTACTTCAATACAACCCATTGTAAATAATAGTAGACAATAGGCAAAGTAAATAACAAGCTATCAATTCGATCTAATATCCCTCCATGCCCTGGTATGATGTCTCCAGAATCTTTAATATTAGCATCACGTTTGAAGACCGATTCACATAAATCACCTAATTGAGCAAAAAGAGCAATTAGAAGTCCTAATACCATTCCATGGAAATATCCAAAACCTAAATATATACTAATAATCATAGTAAGAACTATACTAAAGGCCAAGCCACCAACTGCTCCCTCTATAGTCTTTTTGGGACTGATTTTAGGAGCCAAAGGATTTTTACCAAAGTTCATTCCTGTAAAATATGCTCCCGTATCGGTTATCCATGTTGCTAAAATCGGCAACCAAACAAACAAAGAACCAATATCTCTACCATCACTAGACTCTAAGTTATATAAGAGTATCAAATGGCTGAATAGACCAGCAACATAAAAGACTCCAAAAAAAGTAATAGCTGTTGTAAAAATAGCAGAATTATCTACCCCAATAATCACTTGTTTTAATAAAATTACTAAAAAAGATAAGATTAAGAATCCATATACAACTGATAAATTGTTACTATTTAGATATGTAAGAAGAACTAAAATTAGACCAATAAGGATTCCTAAAAACCTATTCACCTTTACTCCTTTAGCTTTTGCCAACTTAAAATATTCGTCCATCCCTAATCCAACAACCAATAGATTCAATAATAAAAAGGGAATGTTACCTATTTTTAAGATAATAATCAATACAGGAATAGCTATTACTGCACTCAAAATCCTTGTTTTCAACATTAATATCACCTACTTTTTCTTAAGTCCGCCAAACCTTCTTTCCCTTTCTTGATAATCCTTTATAACTTCTAAAAAAGCCTCTTTATTAAAATCAGGCCAATATATATCTGTAAACTGTAGTTCTGTATAAGCAAGTTGCCATAATAAGAAATTACTAACCCTCTTCTCTCCACCAGGTCTGATTAATAAGTCAGGATCAGGTTGTTGATTAGTATATAAGCCCTGAGATATTAACTGCTCATCAATATCTAAAAGATCTATCTTACCATCCATAAGGCTTTTTGCAATGTCTCTAACTGATTCGATAATTTCACTTCTACCACCATAATCTAAAGCAATATTAAGAGTTAATATATCATTATCCTTAGTTCTCTCCATAGCCTGTTCTACTTTCTCTTTAACCCCTTGAGGTAGCCTGTTCTTATATCCAATAATGTTAAGCCTAACCCCCTCTTGATCTAATTCATCAAGTTCTTCTAAGAATACTTTTTCAAATAACTTCATTAAAAAATTAACCTCTTTTTCAGGTCGCTTCCAATTCTCTGTAGAGAAAGCATAGGTAGTAATATATTTAATTCCTAAGTTTTTAGATATTTTTGTGATCTCTTTTAAGGTCTTTACCCCTGCTTGGTGTCCCAGGCTTCTAGGAAGACCTCTCTCTTTTGCCCAACGACCATTACCATCCATTATAAATGCTACATGTGTAGGTACTTCTTTCTTCTTAATTTCTGATAATAAATCTTCAAAAGTATTGTTATCTTTAGTACTGTTAGTTTTGAATTTATTTAATGCCTTATCAACAATACCCCACATTAATAATCCTCCTATATTTACGAAATAACCCCCTCTCAACCATATAGAGGGGGTTTAGTAATCGGGGTTATGATTTATCATCTACCCCTAAATAATAATCTTCATTACTGATTATTAACTCCACAATTTCTTTATCAATTAACCTTTGTCCAACTACTCTCAACTCACCTAAACCAACCAACTTTCTAGGAGGCCTAGTATGTCGAGTTTGAATTTTATAGTTATCCCTCATCAATAACTCCTTGGCAGAATTATAATTTAAGGCAATAACATTTTTCATAATTATACTTCCATTATATCTGAAGTTTTATTCTCTAGCAAGGAATCTATTTTCGCAATATATTCATCAGTTATTTCCTGGATATTATCTAGACCACGACGATAATTATCTTCAGAAATCTCGCCTTCTTTCTCTAGTTCTTCTAAATCACTATTTGCTTGACGACGAATATTTCTAATAGAAATCTTACCATCTTCTGCTTTCTGTTTAACAACCTTAACTAGCTTTTTTCTTCTCTCTTCAGTTAACTGAGGAATATTAATTCTAATCAAGTCACCATCATTATTAGGATTTAATCCCAAATCAGACTTTAAAATAGCCTTCTCAATATCACCTATTACAGTCTTATCAAAAGGAGCTACTAGTAATTGTCTTGGCTCTGGTGCAGAGATTTTTGCCATCTGATTGATTGGTGTAAGAGCACCATAATATTCAGCCTTAATACCATCTAATAAAGATGCCTTAGCTCTTCCTGTCTGTATTTTTGAAAACTCTTGCTTAGTACTTTCAATCACCTTATCCATGTCTTTTTTAGTCTGATTAGCAACCTCTTTAATCATATGTATAACCTCCCTTTATCTAAATGTTTATATATTATCTTACAAAAGTACCTACTTCTTCGCCCAATACAGCTCTTTTAATATTATTCATCTCTTTTACCCCAAAGACTATTAATGGAATATTATTATCCATACACAAAGATACAGCTGTGGAGTCCATCACACCTAACCCTTTATTTAATACATCAATATATTCTAATTCTTTGTATTTAATAGCATTTGGATTCTTAACTGGATCTGAATCATATACTCCATCTACATTTTTAGCCATTAAAATAGCATCGGCATTAATTTCTGCTGCTCTTAAAGCAGCTGTTGTGTCAGTAGAGAAGAACGGGTTACCAGTTCCTGCAGCAAAGATAACTATTCTTCCCTTTTCTAAATGCCTCATTGCTCTACGTCTAATATAAGGCTCTGCAACTTGTCGCATTTCGATAGCAGTCTGTACCCTAGTATCAATACCTAACTTCTCTAAAGCATCTTGGAGGGCTAAAGAGTTAATTACCGTAGCCAACATTCCCATATAATCAGCAGTTCCCCTATCCATTCCTTTAGCACTTCCTGCAATACCTCTAAATATATTACCTCCACCTACCACTATTGCTATTTCAACACCAGTAGTTAGTACATTTTTAATCTCTTTAGCTATTGAATTAATAAATTGAGGATCAATTCCATAATCTTGCTCACCAGCTAAAGCAGCCCCACTTAACTTGATAATTACTCTAGAAAACTTTGCTCTTGACATTAATCTACCTCCCCAGTCCCTTTTATATTTCTATAATGTACCCTAAATCCCTTTTTATGATTAAAAAATTTAATATACTAATCTAATAATTATTATTAAGTACTAATATATTATATTTGACTACCTATTAACTTTATCACACTGGTTTTAAGCTTAGCACTTAAGATTAAATCCTAGCAAAATAAATAGACAATAAAAATTAGAAAGCTAGCTGACTTTAAAAAAAGAGAACACGAGAGTGTCCTCTTTTTTAGATAAGTATTATTTATTAACTTCACCCATTACTTCTGCTGCAAAATCTGTCTCTTCTACCTCAATACCTTCTCCAACTTCATAACGAACATAGTTTACAACACTAGCATCGTTTTGATCAACTAATTGTTGGATAGTAATATCTGAATCTTTAACAAACTCTTGCTCTAATAAACAATTTAATGTATAAAATTTACCTAGTCTACCTTCAACCATCTTTTCTACTATATGTTCTGGTTTTCCTTCTGCAAGAGCTTGCTTTGTAAGAATTTCTCTCTCCTTATCAAGATCTTCACTAGGAACATCATCTTTTGATAGATAATTTGGGTTTACAGCAGCAATATGCATAGCAATATCTCTAGCTACATCTTCATTTCCACCTTGAAGTTGAACTAAAACGCCAATGTTACCACCCATGTGTAAGTATGTACCAAAAGTTTCCTCATCATTTTTTTCAAAGATTTCAAAACGTCTAAAAGAGATATTCTCTCCAATCTTAGCAATAGACTCTTTTAAATATTTATCTACTGTTTTACCTTCTGAAGCTAATGTTTGAGTAAGAGCTTCTTCTATGTTAGCAGGCTTTTCTGTTAATACATGATTTGCTAAAGCATCAACAACTGCTTTAAAGTTTTCGTTTCTAGCAACGAAATCAGTTTCACAGTTAACCTCTAAAATAGTAGCTGTATTATCTGCTGTTTTAAAAGCTACTAAACCTTCAGCAGCAGTTCTTCCAGCTTTCTTATCTGCAGAAGCAATACCTTTTTCTCTTAAATATTCAACAGCTTTATCCATATCTCCATCTGTCTCTTGTAAAGCTTTTTTACAATCTAAAATTCCAGCATTTGTCATTTCTCTTAACTTTTTTATATCAGCTGTAGTAATTGCCATTATCGAACCTCCTTATAATTTATGAAAAAGATTATTTAAAAAAAAGGCGCTTCATAAGGACGATTCACATCCTCATTACACGCCCTTTATTTATTATTCTTATTGTTGGTCTTCTGTAGTTGCTTCCTCTTCAATTTCAGCTTGTTCGCCTTCTTGAGATTCTACAACTGCATCAGCGATAACTCCAGTTAATAACTTAACAGCTCTAATAGCATCATCATTCCCTGGAATTACATAATCAATATCATCAGGATCACAGTTTGTATCTACAATAGCTACTACTGGGATACCTAATTTCTTAGCCTCTGCTACCGCAATTTCCTCTCTACGAGGGTCAACAACAAATAGCACATCAGGAAGACCATTCATATCTCTAATTCCACCTAAGTTACGAACTAATTTAGTTCTTTCTTTCTCTAACTGCATTACTTCTTTCTTAGGTAAGACTTCAAAGATTCCATCTTCTTCCATTTGTTCTAACTCTTCTAAACGATCAATACGTTTACGAATAGTTTTGAAGTTAGTTAACATACCACCTAACCAACGTTCATTAACGTAAGGCATTCCACATCTTTCAGCTTCTTGCTTAATAGTTTCTTTAGCTTGCTTCTTAGTTCCTACGAAAAGAACTGTTTTACCTTCAGTTGCTAATTCACGAACAAAGTTATAAGCATCTTCAGCTAATTTAACTGTTTGCTGTAGATCTACTATGTAGATCCCATTTCTTTCTGTAAAGATGTATTGTTTCATCTTTGGATTCCATCTCTTAGTTTGATGTCCGAAATGAACTCCAGATTCTAATAGTTGTTTCATACTTACTACACCCATTACTGCGGCACCTCCTCTCGGTTTTTAATCCTCCACTCTCTTCTTCCCTTGCTAAAACCCTAAGGGCACCTTTAGCAAAGTCCAAAAGTGTGTGTGATTGATGTTCTTCTAACACCATTAAACAGTATACCACATTAAAAAAATAATATCAACAAGTTTTTTAATTATTTTTAAATTCAACAAAGAGTTTGAGATTAAAGTTATAATTTAGATTAAGCTTAAGGTTAAGACTGAGCAAGTTCAAAAAAATAAAGACATCATTATGATGTCCCAAAATAATTAAATCATTCAATTATTTGAAGTTAATTGTAATAATACCTCTTTAGCTGATATTGGTAGCTGAAAGGAATAAGTACCTGCTTTAATCTTAGTTTCAAGGTTTAACTTATCAGCTACTACAATAAATTGGTGTCTGTCTTCAATTACCCCTTGATGAATCAATAAAGTGGCTACCTCTCTACTAGATATTCCCTTAGGAATAGTTACTAAAATCTTTTTATTCTCCTGCTCTAACTCTTCTTTTATCTCTTTTTTTAACTCTTCTTTCAATTGTTCTTTTAATTGTCTAGTCAATTCTTCTTTGAATTTCTCCTGAGTAGCATCATTATCTTCTTGTACCTTTTCTACATCTTCTTCTATCACTGGATCTGTTTCACCTTTATTCTTTGTTGAAAGTTCTGAAGCTAACCCTGTTGACTTACTTGCTCCTACTTTTAAGTTATCATTTTGAACTTCATTATTATTTTGAAGTAATATGCCTTTATCTTTTGATTCTTCACCCTTGATTTTAGTCTCATTATTATCCTTTTCTAATGAAGCTAAAGATTCTGCTAAATTAAAGTTCTTCTTTAAATTAATATCCTCATGACTATAACTTTCTCCAGGAAAGGTCATCCCTAACCTTCTAGCTTCCTTTATAATCTCTTTTTCAGTAATTATATTCTCTTTTTGTAAATCCAAAGCAAAGAAATCTACATCTAAAGATAATACTAATGCTATAATCACAAGTGTAATCCCTATTCCTAACAGAGTATGGCGTAACATTAATTCTCCCTCCGATTATTAAATTTATAAATTAATTCTACTTCACGACTTCCCATATTCATCTTTTTTGCTATCTCTGCCATACCTAAACCTTCTGCCTTGAACTTCTTTATCTGTTGATAAGCAGGATTCTGATTAGTAGGGTTAAGTGTAGGTTTAGTCTTTATTTGATCACTTACTAGATTGATATTATCAATATTTTCATCTAACTTATCTAATTTAACATCAATATTATCAACTTTATCAATTAGTTTTTCAACTCTATCTTTTAATATGATTATTTCTTCTTTATATCTACCATTATCTAATTTATGGTTGAGCATCTGACCAAAATCATTGCTTCCTACTAGTGCATTAATTTCACCTTCTAGCTCTTCTTTTAAATTTCTAATCTCTGATAACATCTCATTTGCTAAATAATAATCATCATTATCCTGTTGAGAACGATAGGTTAAAAATAAAGAGATTATAATTACTACTAAACCTACAATAAACAAAATGTATTCCAAGTCTATTACCCCCATTTATACCTTAATATCAATATATCGTCCTGTTGTATTTAATTGCTTAGTTTCTTTTTGAGTTTCTTCATCTTCATTATTTTCTATTCTTCTCTTTCTATTTCTCTTTTTTCTTTCTTCTTTCTTATCATCCTCTTTTTTAATCTTCTTATGCTCTGTCTTTTCAGATTTATTTACTCTCTCCTGCTTTTTAATATCCTTTTGGTTTAATTCCTGCTGTAATTGATTTTGATAAATATTTGGCTTAGCTTTTCTACTCTGCTCTAGCTTACTAATATCTAGGGATCGAGAAAGTATAGTCTTAGGATTGATAGGCTCTACCACAAGCCCCACCTCCTTTAAGAGTAAGGTTTTGACTTAATTTGATCATCATCTAAATAATACTGAACAAATTTAGCAACCTCATCTATTCTTTTTACAGAAGTTCCCATATTTATAATTACCCCTGTATAAATAGTATCTTGAACCTTAATTTTTCCATTCTTACCCTCTTCTAACTTAGCTTTTAAATTCTTTCTATCCTTTTTTATCTCTTCAATCTCAGCAGCAAGTGCAAACCTCATTCTAGTTAACTGATTCAACAAATCCTGCTTATTGGCTGAAAGATGACCATCATTTTTTTCACGCTGATCCTTTAATAACTTTATATTCTTAATAACTTGATCTAATTTATCTTGCTTATCTTTAAAGAGATTATTCTTAGTATTATACTCATCTCTTGTGCCAGGAGTTATTCCTACAGAAACCTCTGTTGGGGTAGCTAAATTAGAACCGATGTTCTTAGCTACTATCTCTTTAGTGGCCCTTACCTTACCGCCAACAATTAATCCCTTCTTCTCCTCTACAACCACCTTATTACCAGCATCAACATTACTATGCATAATAGCATCTTGCACTACTAAGTCGCCTTCAGTTATAACTACTCCATTTTCAACAAACTTAATATTAATGTCTCCTTTTGCTCTTACAGTCCCTTTAATTGCACCAATAAAGCCTTTTTTAATAACAATTTGACCATCAGCTTCTATATGTCCTCCATAAACACTACCTTCTACCAAAACATTTCCTTGGGCTTTAATCTCCATGCCATCATTAACATTTCCATTTACTATGACACTACCTGTAAAATCAATATTTCCAGTTGATAAATCAACATCTCCTTTGACTGTATAAACATCTAAGACACTGATAGAATTGTGATTATAAACTACTTGACCTTCAATTTCTGCAGTTAATGACATACCATCTTCACTTAATTGTACATTTTGACCTACAGGTATGTCTATATCTTTAACAGGCGGAGGGGGCACCTCATCACCTATTACATTTTTGCCTGGTTTACCCTCTAGTGCTAAAGTTTTAGTAGCTAATACGTCTCCTGCTTCAACATTAATAATTCTACCTAAGTTACGAAAATCTGCACTACCATCATCTAACAGATTGACTTTCTTTTCAGAACTATTAATATCAAATTCAAAATTGATTCTGCCATCTTTCCCACAAACAGGCTCTTGTCCAACTGCTATTAAGAAATCCTCTAGTGGCTTTTTAGAATTAAAGGCTTCAGCAAACTCCTCTCTTTTTATACCAAATATTATACCTTCCTTATTCAACTCTTCCATTACATCTTCTAATGTAAATTCTCTTCCTCCAAGGGGTGGAGTATGGCTTATATAAGCTTTCATTTTATCATTACTTAATTCAAATTCTAAAGTAGCATCACGGTCTAATTCAGTTTTTCTATCAGCTATCTTAACCTTCTCTCCATTCAAGGTTAAAGCTTCACTAACTGCAGCATAATCCACTTCAACTATTTCCTTCTTCTCCAAAGTCTCTTCAATAGTATCCATCTTTACTTGTCTACCATTACCTACAGGCTGCTTTACTATTAGAAATATTCCCTCATCAGATATATCAATTTTAAATTCACCATCTTTGCTTTCAACTTCCTCTGTTAACTCTAAAGTAGCTTGATATGAATTTAAACCACCAAATAACCCAAAAATTTTCTTCTTCTCTTCAAGTAATTTTATAGAAATATCCTCTAAAGTAATCTCTTCATCTACTTTTTCATTAAATGCCTTATAAGCCTTTTCCAATGCAATCTCTTTATTCTTTGCTTCAATTTCAATCTTTTCAATGATTGTCACATTTAACCCCTCCTCCCTATTAAATTAAGCAAATAATAAATCCTTCTTTCTGCTAAGATATCCCCTTAATCGGAAAATAGCTTTAGTATGCAACTGCGAAATACGAGCAGTTGTTAAATCCATAATCTCTCCTATCTCTGTCAAAGTTAAATCTTCATAATAATAAAGGGAAACAACCAATTTTTCTTTTTCAGGTAATTTATCTATCGCCTCACCTAAAATAACCTTCATCTGATCATAAAAAAAGACATTATCAGGCTCTTTATCAGCAGAGTCGCTAATTAAATCCCTTAATTCTAGCTTATCTCCACCTTTAAGGTTAAAGAAGGATTCTAAAGAGATATTCTCTGGAATATTAACTTCAGCTAATAATTTATTAAACTCTTCCAAATTCAACCCCAACTCTGTTCTTACCTCTTCATCATCAGGATTTCTCCCTAACTTTTTCTGTAATTGGCGATAAGTATTAGTAAGCTCTTTTGACTTTCTTCTAATTGATTGAGGAACCCAATCCAGCTTTCTAATCTCATCATAAATAGCACCTCTTATTCTTGGAACGGCATAGGTAGAGAACTTAATCCCTCTATTAATATCAAATCTATCCATAGCATCAATCAATCCCAAAAAACCATAATTTAATAAATCGTCAAAAGTAAATCCATCAGGTATTTTTGTAATGACTCTTCCTGCAACATGTTTTACTAAAGGGGTATAGCTTAGAATAAGCTCCTCTTTAGACTTTTTACAATTACTCTTTTTATATTTTTTCCATAATAGATCTTCTTTTAAGTTATCTAATTTATTCATTTAAGGATTCCTCCTACTATTCCTGCTTTATACCTTTGATAACCTTTGCCAATTTCTCTGAATCCTCATTGATAATATTCATATTCTTCTTATCTATACTTTCAAATTCTAAAGGTGACATACTATCTAACTCTTCATTTTTAGAATTATTACTTTCTGCATTAGATGCTACCTGATTGATTGAACTCTCCATCTCTTCTTCTGTAGTATCATCTAAATTCGAATTTATTAATTGACCTATTATCCCACCTATTATACTAAAAACTGCCGATCCAATAAATATCCTTTTAATAATAGTTATCAAATCTAAATGCATAATTGTTGATACCATTAAAACTATAATAATAGCTACAATAGCAAATAATATCATAAATTGTTTGGTAAGGGAACTCACTATTTATAATCCCCTCCTTTATTAATTAATTATAATATAAATGCAATATACTAAACTACCTTTTAGTTAATAACTTAAGTATAAGTATGAGTATAAGTTATACTCATACTTATACTTGAACTCAGACTCAGAATTATTACAATATCCTATCATCTTGTTTTACTGTCTTAATAATTACTTTTCCTGTATCATTATATAATTCCATCGTTCTCCCGTAATTTTCTCCTACTTCAGCACCAATTATTTTAATCCTTTTCTTCTTAAGAATAGTCTCTACAGCTTCAATATTACGAGCACCTATCCTAATTCTATCATTAGAAGTTGAAAAATTAAACATTTGTGCTCCTCCAGCCATCTTAGCCTCTAAATTTCTAATATTAGCCCCTGCTTTTTTCAATTCTTCAATCAAAATATCTATTGCTGTATCTGCATATTTTTCAGGCTTACCCTGTTTACGATTAGATGGAAACTCTGGCAACATAACATGAGCCATTCCACCAATTTTACTGATACTATCATATAAAGTCAATCCCACACAAGAACCTAAACCTGATGTAATCAAAACATCACTCTCTTTTCCCACTTTAAGGTCAGCCATCCTTACTCTAATCTTATTACTAATCAACATCAACACCTAGCCTCTTTAGCATAAAATCTAAAGACTCAGGATTGGGAATTACAAAGAACTGACCATTAACTTCTAAATCCCCTAAAATCTCTGTTTCAATTACCAATGCATAGTCTCCTATCTGACCTAGTTCTATAAATGCGACCTCTAAAATAGCACCAGCCATATCATGTGCTAAAGCTGGAACATCAGGCATTATTTTAATATCAAGCATCTGAGAAAATGCATTCAAATTAGATCCTGTCAATATATTAGCTACTTCTTTAAGTGCTGACTCTTCTAGGTCTCCTATATTCTCTTCAATATTGACCTCTTCACCAATTAATAGGGAAATTAGTTTATTTGCACTATTATTTCCTAATGTAAATAAAACACCTCCATTAATATCTCCCATTATTCTTACCAAAATAGCAGCTATGAGGTTATCCGCCCCTCCCATAATCTCTGGAACTAAATCTATAGGCAAGATGCTTACCTTGGGAACTTTCATCTGAATCTTGTCATTTAGCATCTCCGACAGTGAGGTAGCAGCATTTCCTGCACCAATACTAGCAACCTCTCTTAATGCATCAAGCTGTATAGGACCTAATTTGGCCAACTTATCATCAATATGATTCATCAACTCTCACCTCTATAATCATTTAATATCTAAATTAAACCTTTTTTTCTTAGTTCACGCTGTTTAGCAAATAACCATTGCATAACTTTATCACGCTGACTTGTACTTTGATGGAAAAATTCCACTCCTATATTATACCTCTTAACTCCTTGCTTAAACTCTGCAAAAACCCTAACCACTTTCGCTAAGATTTTATCAAAAGAGAGGTTAGTAAAACTAAAATCTATCTCTAAAACCTGTCCTTCAACCACAGACCTATCTCTAGTAACCATTTTCAGCCCACTAGCACTAACATCTTGGATGATAGCATTTTTATACATATTAGCCTTATCAGATGTTATTAAGTCATCATAAGAGTCATTCTCTTCATTATAATTATCTATGTCAATTGAATCAGCATTATCAGCAATCACTCTAAATTCTGTCTCTTGATAGATATCTAATCTAAAGAACTGCCTTTCTTGTATCTTGCTGACCTCTCCAATCAATTCTACTATTAATAAAGGTGTGACTTCAACTTCCCTTTTAATAACCTTTACTGGTATTTTATATACCCCTGTGTTCTCTCTGAGCATAACATCTATTTTAGTTCCAAGTGCTATATTAATAACCCTACCTTCTGAGAAAGGTGTATTTATAGCAAAAATAGAACTATTTTTAACATCAGCTATCTGTGATGAATATTCTCCTTCATAATTTCCAAAAGGAACAATAACATCAACCCTCTGATTAATATCCAATTTTCTATTAAGGTCAAATCTCTTTACTACTTGGGCGTTTCTCTTCAAACCCTAGCACCTCCTACTCAAGTCCCAATTAAATCCCTAAAAGTTTATTAAATAATCCCCTAATTCCTTTAGTTTCTTGAGAAACTTCTGTATCTATTAGCTTAGCAGCAGTCAGATTAATACTTTTAGAAGCCTTAGCTCTTGGAAATTCCAAGAGAAATGGGCTACGACTCATTACAGATTTTACTACAGCATTATCTTTAGGTATAACCCCTAACAGTTCAATATCTAGTTCAAGAAAGTCAGAAGCAGTCTTAATTAAGCGGTTAGCTATTCTCTCTCCTTCTTTTTCATTCTCAGCTTGGTTAATGACAAGTTTAATATTGGCTTCTTTATCATGTTTACTAATCACCTTAACAACTCCATAAGCATCAGTTATAGAAGTAGGCTCAGGAGTAGAGATAACAATAGCTTCATCGGCACCTAAAATAAAATTAACTACATTATGGGCTAGCCCCGCCCCTGTATCAATCAAAATAATATCAAATTCTTCTCCAACTCTAACAAAATCACTGATTAAATTATTAATTTGATATTGGGATAAGTTAGCTAGCTCTTGTATCCCTGAACCTCCAGGAATTAATGATAGCCCATTAGGACCTTCAACAATAACTTCTTCTAAGTTCTTACGCCCTTGAATTACATGCTCTAAATTATAGGTAGGGGTTACACCCAAAATAACATCCAGATTAGCCATACCTAAATCAGCATCAAAAACTATTACCTTTTTTTCCAATGCATTCAAGGCTAAAGCTAAATTAGCAGTGAAGTTGGATTTGCCTACCCCACCTTTGCCACTAGTAACAGTATAAATATAAGCACCTTTACCTCTTGTATTTCTTTCTTTTTTTCCTTTATCCTTTTCTACCTTCATTTTTTCTACTAGATTTCTTAGCTTGGATGCTTGGTCATTCATAGCTTTAGCCCCTTTAATATATCTTCTATTAATTGTTCAGATTCTGGCAATTTAATATCCTCTGGCACATCTTGACCAACAGTTATATAGGATAAAGGTTTTTTAGCCTTGGCAGTAGCCTCTAGTATGGTACCCCAAGAGTTAGTTTCATCAAGTTTAGTAATAATCAATTTATCCAAATCAATTTCATTATAGACTTCTATAATCTTCATCAGATCATCTACTTTAGTAGTAGCACTTAATACTAAATATATCTCATCAATAGGGACATTATTAATAAATCCTTTCAATTCAGAGATATGAAGCTGATTATTCTGACTTCTACCAGCGGTATCCACCAAAACCAAATCATATCCTTCATAACCCTCAATCGCATTTAGTAACTCTTGAGGAGTAAAGACAACCTCTAAAGGCAAATTAATAATCTCACTATAAGTCTTTAACTGCTCTACTGCTGCAATCCTATAGGTATCAGCAGTAATTAACCCAACTTTCTTATTCTCAAATAATGAAAATCTTGCTGCTAGCTTTGCTAAAGTCGTGGTCTTACCAACTCCTGTTGGACCTACTAGAGATATAATCTTGGTCTTACCTGCTTCCAATTCAATTGGTTGAATATCGATAAGTTCTTCTTTGATTTTCTCTCTTAAGATATCCTTAACCTCTTCATTATCTAACTCTGTCAAACTTACCTTATCAGCAATCTCCTCAGCCAGCTCTCTTGACATCTTTCTACTTAGCCCCAAAGTCCATAAAGCCTCAATTAACTTTTCTAATGATGGATTTACCACTAAATGCAGAGGTTGTTGATTCTTACTTTTAATCTCTCCCATCATATCATTCATCATATTCTTCATCTGAGATAACTCTAACTTTAGAATATTATTTTCAGTAATTTGCTTACCATCATTTAACTTACTTTCTTTTCTCTTTTTAGTATCCTGATCAACTGTAGCTATCACTTCTACCATCTTTTTGGCAAATAGTCCAAAAAAGCCACCTTGTTTAAATTTACGAGTATGCAAAATAATTGCATCAGCTCCTAAATCTGATTTGACTTTTAAGATAGCTTCTTGCATCGTCTCTGCACGATATTTTTTTATCTTCATCTATACTCTCACCATCCCTACTGTTTGAACATTGAGGTATGACTCTAGCTCATTAAAAGATAATACTGTCAAATTTGGTGCTACCTGCTCAGTCAATTGCTTAAAATGATATCTAACTATCGGTGAAGTTAGAACAATCGGCTCAATGCCCTGAGTAGTCACTTGTTCAATCTTTTCAGATAAACTATTAAATATCTGCTGTGCCTTGTTTGGATTTAAAGCAATATATGAACCTTGATCACTATGCTGGATAGAATTGGATATTTCTTCTTCTAACTCTGGCGCCAAGGTGATAACATACATTTCATTATTATCTCCCTTATATTTCTTAGAAATATGCCTAGATAAGGCTTCTTGTCTGACATATTCAGTTAGAATCCCTATATCATGTGTATTCTTAGCTTGATCAGCTAATACCTCTAAGATAGAGACTAAATCCCTAATTGAAACACCTTCTTTTAATAAGTTCTGTAATACCTTCTGAACTTGACCAATTGTTAATAGATCTGGAATCAACTCATCAATAACTGCAGAGTAGTCTTCCTTAATATTATCAATCAATTCCTTAACCTCTTGTCTACCTAATAATTCATAAGCATGAGATTTAATTAATTCTGTCAAATGAGTTGCCATTACAGAAGGAGGATCTACTACTGTATACCCTGCCATCTCAGCTCTTTCTCTATCATCTTCATCAATCCAAATAGCTGGCAATCCAAAGGCAGGCTCAGTTGTCTCTCTACCATTAATCTCTTCGCTAACCATTCCAGAGTCCATAGCTAGATAACCATCGACTTTGATGTCATGTTGAGCGATCTCAATTCCTCTCAAATTAACTCGATAATAGTTTGGCTCTAATTGCATATTATCTCTAATGCGAATCGGAGGAATAATAATACCTAATTCTAAAGCACATTGACGTCGAATCATAGAAACTCTATCTAATAAGTCTCCTCCTTGTTCAGGAACAACTAAAGGAATTAGGTTATAACCAACCTCTAACTCCATTGGGTCAACCTGTA
>Ga0163226_1000015_pt1 | contig 39738 bp, 36 predicted proteins | sample MSEWel2016_07_13_2_FD_113144 | JGI IMG/M metagenome (GOLD analysis project Ga0163226, IMG submission 113144) | Subsurface microbial communities from deep shales in West Virginia, USA - MSEEL Well Study Marcellus 5H_2016_07_13 ...
CAGTGGACAGTTTACAGTAAAAAAACAAAACCCTATATTTTAAGGGCTTTTAGTGCTTTTGAACTTAACTGTCAACCGTCCCTACGAGTCTAAAATATAAGACTCTTCGTGTAAACCACTGTAAACTGTTAACTAAGACACGAAAGTGTCGCACTATCTCTATATCCCCTCACCTCATCATCTCCCACAGAGGAACTGCTACTATACTAATTGCCAAGATAGCTACAAAAAATGCCCCCAATTTATTATTCTCTTTTCTCCAAATCATTCTGGCATACATTAAAGTATAATAGCTGATATATAAGATAATCAATCCATAAATTAAGTTCATTTATAATCAGTCCTTTATATATTCTTTGTTAAAGGGTTTAAGCTGCCTTCCAAAGTTAGTGAACTCTATATCATATTTAACCCTTACCTCTGCTGTAGGGTACTTTTTCATCCAATTGTATTTTTTATACTCAGCTAAAGTCCAGAACTGCTTACGAGCTATTAAATACCACTGAAAAGGATCTCCTTTAAACTCCTGTTGTGTCTTCTTAACAACTTTCATTGATTTCTGTTCTAGGCTTCTGGCAATTGCTTCCTTTAATAATTTCTGCTTTTTTAAGTCCTCCACATAATCAATTCCACTTGCTATTGATAATATCTCCATCTTTATTGGTACAACAACATCCACCTTGGGAATGTCTGTGGATAAATCCATCTTTATTTTAGTAGGTTCAGTCTTTGACCAGCTAGCTGCAATACGTTTATCCTTAGCTAGCGGGTCGGCATAACTAGCCAGCATTGAACTTCTAACTGTATTGGGTCTTAATAATAAAGTAATCTTTACCTCTTCACCATTTAAGGTTCCAATCATTCTCCCCTCTTTAAGAACTGCTGCCCCTATCATCTGCATCGAATTCCCACCTTCTTTCTTGACTTGACCTGCTAGATATTCATCTTCATATCCATAATGAGTCTTGCTTTTTTTAGTAGTGGCATAGGTACTTAAAAATAATCCAGCATCTCCCAAGATTCTTGGGAAGAATTTCAACAGGGTAGAATTAGGCACTAAACCTGTCTCCTCCCACCTTCTAGACATAAATTCATAATGCTTATGGGGTCTAGTCTCTAATTCATGCTTATTTCCCCGAATAAATTCTGAAGCCTTCTCCTTAGAGACTATCAACATTACATCTTGTTTAATGGCTTGATCACGCAAGACTGCATCAAGCAATGTAAGGCTTTCTTTTGATCTAGTTAGCTCTTCTCCTGTAATAATTGCCTTCAAGTGAGCATAGGTTACTTCACGACTAACAGAAACATTAGCCAAATCTCTAACGGTAGCAAGATCTGGTACATTCATAGTTATGATTTCAGAAGCCGGCTCTTCAGCTTGTACTCTATCAGAAGAACCTACCTGAGGATTTCCTATTTGATAAGTCACCTCAAATCCATTATCTGCTCCCTTATCAATCCCAATTACCACTACATAAGCCAAATCCTCTAACTCCACCTTATCAAAACAACCTGTTAATAATGTTAAAGAAAGAATCAGTAATAACAACTTAACCTTTCTCATTACTAAACTCCCCCTTCAAATAGGCTATTATCCATAATAACAGAGGTAAAGCTATTATGAACCACCAGACATTATTCCAGAGTAGATTATACTTAAAAACTTGAATATTCTTAACTGGATTCTCTATTGGCAACCCTATGATAATAGTTAAAGTAGCAAAGGGGAGTAATAAGGGTTCAAACTCCTTTATTCTCAATACATAAGCAAACAAAGCTGAATTTAAATAAAGATAAAAAGCAAATCTAATAATCACCATCATCAACCAAAAAGCAAAGAAGAAGGCATCAAAGTTCATAAAAAACCTTGAAATCCCTGTAACCCTGATTAATAAGTTAAAAGGATGGGATATAACCTCTAGTTGATTATAATCAAACATTATTATGTAAATTGTCAAAATTAAACTTAATGTTATCATAGAAACTACCAATCCTCCCCAAACCCCTCGCCTATAATGTCTATGATTTTTAATAAAGGGAAAGAAGGTAGCTATCAGAATAAATTCCATAGCTAAAGGAAGATTGACAACACTAGATTTGATGATTTTCATGATTCCTGGTCCCTCTAAGGGATATAAAAAATCATATATGAAGTCCATCCTAGCAAGAATGATTAAAATAACAAAGGATACAACTATATATGGAAAGAGTAAGGAGCAGATTCGACCAATAGTCTCAAATCCATACTTAGCAATAAAATATGCTGCCCCCACTAATAACAAATATACCTCTATATCTGGAGTACTATCTAAGAAGATCTCTGTCGTCTCCTGTATATAGTTACTGCTCATTCTAATCAACAGATTAAAGACAATTAAAGATAATCCACTACCCAAAATAAAACCAAGATATTTTCCAGTTAAATGATAAATAATCTCTATTAACCCTTTATCCCCATAAAGCCTTAACAAAGAAGAAAGGGCAAGTAAAGGAATTATCATTATTACTCCCCAGATCAAAGGAAAGATCCAAGTCGCATTCTTTCCTAACTTAAATAAAAAAACTGGGGTCATATCTGTGCCAACCATAACATTAACCAGTATCAACATAGTAATCAATTCACGCCAACCTATCCTTCCATCTGAAGCTTTATTCATGGTCAAAACCCTCCTCTGGATCTTTCTTTCTAATATCATCCTCGGGGTCAGTATAGAAGGGGCGGAGCCATTGCTTCCAAATAGGAGGGCGTAAGATTAAATCATTAGAAGACTTATAATAAGGAACCAATGGTGCTAAGAAGGGAACTCCAAAGGACTTAAAGTGTGCCATATAAGCCATAAAGCAGATAAAAGTTACTACAATCCCCAAAGCCCCATATAAACTAGCAAATCCCAAGATAACAAATTTCATAATTCTAATTAAAAAACTCAAGCTATCATCGGCAATTGTAAAAGAAGCTAATCCCGTAATCGATACTACAATCACTAAGATAGGGCTAATTAGATTGGCTTCAACAGCAGCTGTTCCTAGAATTAAAGCTCCAACAATACCAATAGTTGGACCAATAGCACTGGGAATTCTAATCCCTGCCTCTCGCAACAGCTCAAAAGCTCCTTCCATAAAGAATACCTCAACTACTGAGGGAAAGGGAACCCTCTCCCTGGTGGCAGCTATAGCAAATAATAAATCTGTAGGTATCATCTCAATATGATAGTTGGTCACTGCTATATAGACTGCTGGAGTCAATAAGGCTATAAAGAATGAAACTAATCTAATTAGACGAATAAAATTACCATAAGCCCAGCGTTGATAGCTGTCTTCAGGAGTATGGAATAATGCACAAAAAGTCACTGGAACAATTAAACAACTTGATGAACTATCCATTAAAAGTACAATATGACCCTCTTGCAAGAAAGAAACTGCCCTATCAGGACGCTCTGAATATAAGACAGATGGTATCAGAGAATAACTGCTTTCCTCAATATGTTGCTCTAATATAGGGATTTCAAGCACTGTATCTGCTTTAATCTGCTTAATCCTCTTAGTAACCCTCTCTACCAAATCTGGATTAGCAATGTCTTTGATATAAAGCATAGAGACTTTACTTAGAGAACGTTCACCTACTATTATCTTTTCAGAAACTAGATTTTCATCCCTTAATCGTTTTCTAATCAGAGAGGTATTTACATCTCCTGACTCTGTGAAGGATTCCTTAGGACCCTTTAATACCGTCTCCCTTGTTGATTGTTGAATACTACGATGGGAAAACTTAGTAGTAGCTACTGAAATTGCTTGACTATAATTCTCTATTAAAATTATAGTATTACCCATCAAGATATCATTAATAACCTTACTAAGAGAGCTTACTTTGCTAGCACTTTTAGCAGTGATTATCTCCTTGATGAAATCTAAGCCTTGACTTTCTTTGACACTAGTATCTTCTAATAAAGGATGAATAATATGCTGCTCTACTGCATCATTATCTACCATCCCATTTAAAGATAATAAAATAACCTCTCTCTGAATATTTTCAATGTAGAGTTCTCTAATCTTAAAATCTTGATTATCGGGATAACAGAATGTTTCTTTTAATCTATTTAGGTTTTTATCTAAATTTTTGCTTAATTTTTCTTCTTTCTTAGTAGAAACTTGACTATTAGCTGGAGAAGAAAATAACTTTCTTAAGAATTTCATTGAACTCACCTCTTTTTCAGAGCTCATCCCCTAACCCCATACGCATCAACTTAAGAATAAATACTATAAAATTAAAGATTCATACCTCATCCCCCATCCCCTTCTCCTACATTAAGAGAAGGGTGGAATCTCTTGTTCCCTCTCCTAATGTAGGAGAGGGTTAGGGTGAGGTCTATTGTTATGTATTTGCTAAACTACTCTGACAACCGCTCATACCTAAAGACCTGATGAATCTTATAAAAAATCCATAATAAAAGCCAATCAGCCAAATAAGAGTACCATAAATTCCACCATTGATGATGTTCAATCTTGCCAACAGCCAAATGAAACCATTCAATAAAAATAGATACTAAAGTCCAGAAAAAGAAATAGAGAAATTTCTCTAAAAAACCTCTTTCTTGGGGTAACCACTGAATAAAGAGATAGGTCACCACTACATAGATACCAATATCATTAAGGATCTCTTTTATAACTGGTGGCTGTCCTACATAAGACCATAGTTTATAATAATCATGGAACAAATGGTCAGTGAGCGTACCTAAGAGTGCAGCAAAAATAGCTACAGAAAATAACTCCCTCCATCGCTTCTTATCAGCAAACTTCCACCAGATAGCCCAAAATATTATATATCGAATCCAATAAAACATCTCTCATTCCTCCAAAATATTAAAATACTATTTAAAGTATCTCAATAATCAGGATTAATTATGCAATTGAAACAATATAGAGATAATGTGACACATTCGTGTTAGGAATCGGGAATCTGGAATCAGCCTGTTTTACTGATAACTGGTTCCTGACTCCTGATTAATAAAGTGTCGCAATCTACCTAATAAAAAGACACTAATTATCTTAAAATTCAACTAATATACCTTGCTAATCTTGGGCTTTAGTAAGTTGACTTACTTTATCTACAATCAGATAAATCATAAAATAGAGAGGAATTCCATAATAATGCTTCCAAGTTATTGGAACATAAACCTTCATCCAAACCAGTATTGGCTCTGCTATTAATGCACTAATCAAAGCATAGACTATTGCTTTGATATAAACTGATATGTTCTTCTTATATTGTAAAAAGAACATAATCAAGACTGGTACAGCCGTTAAATCCCAAGGAACATAAAATGAATGGAGGTATGGAAAAATAATAGTAGGATAAGCCCACATTCCATAGGCTACACCTACAGAATCTAATATTGAAGCTATTACATAAGAAAGTAATCCTGCTATTAAAATTGACTGCCAGTTCTTCTTAGGACGTAAGTAAAACCAGACTATCCAAGGAATAATTAAAAGCCCTAAAGCAAACCACCAACGCCATGAAAAAAGAATATAATTCTTCCACAACTCTACTGCTTTCTGGTTAGACTCTGCTGTTTGAAGGTAAAACCCTTTAAATTGTCTTATAATCTCATCAATCATAGTATCACTACTTTCAATAATAGTCTTGTGTTATTAGAAGAGCTGATGCAATAGAAGGATAGTGTGACACTTTTTTTACTTTGGTAGTTTGATTTTCCTAACCCCTACCCACCTACCTCCTAAATGTCGCTTTATCTCTATAAAAATCCATCATCTCTATTCAGATTCAAGATGATGACTCAATATGTCTCCCCATTGTTAGCACATCATATTGCCCCATAATCTCCATAACTAAATCAGACTGCTCTTTAGAACATTTAACTACAATAATAACTTCGGGAATTCTCTTTGGAAAACTTCGATGAGCCTTCCTATGAAATAAAAAATACAACCCCCAACCTACAACCAGTCCAATAGCAGCAGCAATTAACCCCCAAATTATCGGGCCCCAGTTTAGAATAAATCCTATACTTGTTCCTATAACTGAACACCCAGTTGCACAAGCTGCACCTACTTCAAAGGCTTTTGAATAAAAGTCATGGGCTTCATTGATAGAATCCTTTGAAGAGCCTAAGTAAGTATCCATCGGGATTGCCAATATATCCTTTCTTTTTATTCCACTCCTTTCTAACTCTCCTAATGCTTCTTCTAACTCTAATGAATATTCAAAAGCTCCAAATATTAACATGCATTAAACACCTTCTAATCAAAAATACGGACATCAGAAGCTCCATAGCGTTCCCGTAAAAATTGACGTTGCTCTAAACGAAAGAGTCGATTCTGCTGTTTAGCGGTAATAACTCCATGATATGTTGCTCCCCACATTACCGATGGCATAAATAATAGCCAGTGTGGATTAAGAATAGCAATTGACTCCTCAACGTTTCCAGTTATGAGCATAGCTAAAGATTCATGAGCACCTGATAAAGTCAAGTATATCAACCACCACAAGATACCATAAAAACCAAGTAAAAAACGATGATTATATACTATTCCAAGTCCTGGAAAGAAGAATGAATAGATTGCTGCAATAACTGGACTTTTAAGTTCTAAATATTGAATTCCACTAGTAGTAAAGACCATTGTATCCAGTCGTTCATCTTCAAGCTCCCCAAGATGAACAAGTTTGTTTTGTACCAAGGTAGAATGATAGCTATTCCAGATTGTATAAAGATAGATAATAATATATCCCAAGGCCCATCTAGGTTCTAACACTGACTTAGCTAATTCAAATTTTCCACAATAAGTATAGACTATAGCTTCATTAACATGAGCTAGCGTATTTATAATTACTTCAGTAAGGGTAAATAAGGTAGCTCGAAAATACTGATTTAACATATAATGGCCAAACCCAGGAAAAGCAGCAGACCACCAAGCTACTATATAAGGATTTTGTCGATGTAAATTTGTAACACCATATTTATGTATAATTGCTAGTTGACGACGCTTATGTTCTTGCAAGATTATAACACCTACTAGATTATTCTCTATGTTTATAGACTATTTTCACCCTATTTATTTATAATTATTCCCTCTTTTATTATACCTTATTAAATTACATCTATTAAAAGTAAAGGCTCACTATTAATAGTGGGCCTTTACTTTGCTAATCATCAATTTTAGCAAGCTCTATTAACTTTTCACTATGTTGTAAAGTCTCAGCTAGCTGATGCTCAGCTAATTCATAGGGTTTATACCACTCTTTATTGATTGCTAATGCAGTTAAAGATGAGTGTCCGCCTAATATTTGAGTTAAACTGCTAGAATAAATTGCTCTCAACTCAGGAGTAGTAGCTCCTAAGATAGCAGTCAAATATGCAGTTGCCCCAGCTTTAGCTTCTGCAAGCATATTACTAACTATTGTAGGATCATTGAGCTGTTTAGTATCTTCTCCGCCTAATAATGATGTAATCATAGATGGCATATTAATGAGCCTCCTCTTGGTTTAGTATGTTGTTTTCATGAATAAATTGTTGTAAACCTTTAATCCTGCCTTCAGCAGCTAAAACACCTGCTTGAGCTTCTTTTTTAAGGTCTTCATCAGTAATTAGCATCTGTGCAGCTTTAGCTTTTAGCAATCCATTGGTCTCCAGCTGTAGTAACCCTTGTAATGTAATTACTTCATTTTCAGTTAATGGTCTCAACTTTGTAACCTCCTTATATAAATTCAAATCATTTATATTATTACTTTAATAACCTCAAAATATTCTATAATTAAAAAAAGTCAGAATCCTTAAGGATTCTGACTCAACTTAAAATCATCAAATATTTAAAAGCTCATAATATCAATCTCTTCTTTCTTCTGATTCTTATTTTCAATAGTAACTGCTAGCTTAATAGGCAGGCAGAGAATCATCTGATAAGGCTCACTGATCCATCCCATTTCAGCATGGATTGCTAAAGGTGATATATCCTGACTTAAACGCTCTAGCTTCACTTTACCATCTTTCATCCTTAATGTCCCTTGGTACTCTTTACCTTCTATTTCAAAGGAAAAATTTATCCTCTCTAGCTTCTGACTATGCTCCAAATTATAACGATACAGCTCTTGATTATCCAAAGTAACAACTACATCCTTCTCTCCAGCAGATTTAGAGATAAGAACTGGGATTAGCCCTAACATCGAAATACTTATAATTAAGATACAGATAATCAATATCTTATCGGCAATGGTCATGATTTTATTCAATTCTTTTAGACCCAATGTTTTGAGCATAAAAAACCACCATTCCAAAATTAATTTTAGTCTAAGCCTGAGCAATTCATTTTTTTAGTCTTAAGTTTAACCTCAATCTATATATCCAAGTATAAGGTAAAATTTAGGGTATTGCGACACTTTAGTAATATCCCCCACCTAACCTCCCCTACGAGTTTTTAAAAGACCAAAAACTCTTCGTGGAATCCCAATTTTTAAATGTCCCCTTAAAAGGGGAGGAATAAAAAGAAGTTAAAGTCCTCTCCTTATCAGGGAGAGGATTTAGGAGAGGGTGGTTTACTCACACTCATAGCTCACACTCGACACGAAAGTGTCGCACTATCTTTCTACTGTTTAATTCTAAAGTTGTTTATCTATAATTGCTCTTTAAAAACTTCAAAATTTGACTATGGATCAGCTCTTTATCACCATTGATAGTACAGACATGACCACCTTCATCAAGCCAAAGTAGTTTCTTATCATGGCTTGACACACCTTGATAGATAATCTTTGCACTAATTGGTTTGACCGTCTGATCATCCTTAGACTGAATAATCAAGATTGGTGCACTAACCTTAGCTAAATCTCCTTTGGCTATCTTTATCAATTTTAAAAGATTAGGTACTGCTGCTAAGGGGGTTGCACTATAGTAGATATCATATTCATCCTCTTTACTCTGTACTAAACCCTGTTTATCACCTTTAAATCGCTTAAAATACTGTAGCACTGGAGTAAGGTAAGCTAACTTATCAAATATCTTAATCGGAGCTGCAACAGAGATAACCCTGTCTAAATCATACTCTTCAGCCAAAATCAATGATAGTATACCTCCCATTGATAAGCCCATCACATAAACCTTATCATAGTCTCTAGCCAAATTCTCATATTCATTTCGAACTGAATTAAGCCAATCTCCCCAATCAGCCTCTTCCATCTTCTCCTCAGTAGAGCTTCCATGGCCAGGTAATAAAATTCCACTAACAGTATATCCACCTTCTTGATGTAAAAACTCGCCTAAGTACCTCATCTGACCTGGAGAAGCTCTAAAGCCATGTATCAATAAACATGCTTGGTTATTTCCTTCAAAAAAGAAAGGCTTAGCATATTCAGGTATCTTTTTCATTTGATTACACTCCTTTTTTTCAAAGGGGTTAATATGGGTATATTGCGACACTTTTTCTTTTTTATTTTTCTAACAATATCTTAGTTTCAAGTTTCATTCAAAAACTTCTGCTTTATTTATTTTAGTTCAGGTTTCGCCTAAGGGCGACCTACCTTTTTTCCATAGATAAAAAAGTAGGCAAAAAATCAAGAAGAAAATTAAACTCGCTACGCAATCAACATTAATTCAGAATAAGATAGCCAAGATACCTACTTCAAAGATTATTTTATGAACTATTATTTTTTTAGAATACTTGCTTTGCTCAAACAGAAATTTTCTTTGGTTTGAAAATCTTAAAACCTTTTAATTCTTAACTTTTAACTCTTAATTCTTAATTGTAAAAGTGTCGCACTATCTCTCCATTATATCAATTCTTCTATTATCAAAATAAATCATTATAGTAATTAAATCCAATTAATTGATTATCAGCCTCAGTATCTGAATTTATAGAGATATAATTATTAAAAAACGCAAGACCAATAACAATTATAAAAAGAATTACTGTAAAAATTCTTCCTCTATTCATCATATTCCTCCCTATTATAAACCCTAGTTCTTATAATTAATATATTAAAGAATCAATTTAATCTTATTAAGGTATTTGTATTTAATTTTAACATCTTAGGATTTGCTTCTAGAGCAATTATTCTATTTGACCAAGCTCTTTTTAGAAATCCCCTAAAATCAGTAATCTCCAATGAACAATAATCCTTTTTGTAGTCCAGCCATCATTATCTAAGTATTCCATAGTTACTGACGAAATATCCAGACCTGTTTTATTTATCTAAAACATTCAAAGAAAACTCCATCTAAACTACTGTATTAGGTGGAGATGAATTTGGATAATATTTGCAAGGTTCAACACCTTCAAATATTCAAGTTACTATGATAAAATATTAAATACAAGGTTATAAAAAACACTAATGCTAACCTACAACTTAGGTTCAGCCCCTTGTCGTACAAGTGAATATATGGAGTTGTATTGACTAATCCTTCAATACGTAAAATATTCAAAGTATCGTAAGGATTAATGTATTCCCAGAATAGCTATATAGCTATGAGGGATAATGGGTTTGTGGACAGCCCCTAGTGAATAAGGTAATCTATTTTGTAGAGGAAACTTATCTACGTGTCTTAACAGACACTTCGTGGTAAACCCACTACAAACTTCACTAAAAAGCTACGAGTAGCATATACCTATATGGTATTTGTGAAGTATAGCCAAGCTCCATCTAAATCTTGTTTTTGATTTAGGTGGTGAAGTTCACCAAGTAATATACTCTAAATCTACCTCATCCACTAAAGCCCTCTCACAGATGTTAGTCAACTGCTCTTATATCAAAATTCTACTCTAACTTAGTAATTCCCTCTTTTTTTGCAAATTAGCTTATTGTAAAAGTCATCCAACCTCAATAACAGTAACGAGTAACTAATGATGAGTAAGGAGTAAAAATAAGAAAATTTAATATATTTAAAATGTAACTTTATAGATATATTGAGACACTTTAAGTTTTAGCTACGGGTTTTAACCCGTAGTGTAACATGTCATCATCACCACAGGTTGAAACCTGTGGCTAGTAAATTTATCATTATTAAAAGTGTCCCAATCTCTCTATATAACAACACAGTTAAATCATACTCTAGATTAACATAAATAAAAAAGGTTACATCAAGCCCCAAAGCACTCAATGTAAACCTTTTATAATAACTATCTTTTCTTTACTTGTTATTTATTAAATCTATCTTTTTAATTGTAAATTGTCCATTGTTAACTGTACATTGTTCTCTAATGTTCTCCAATCTCTCCAGCCTTAGTAATAGCATATTTTGTAGCTAATGGTCCAAAAACCTCTGTTAAGGCTGCTGTAAATAAGAGTGTATTAAATACTAATAATCCTACATCATCTGTCAATTCAATATTATTAAATACTGTTAAATTGCTTTGTCCACCAATAAAGTGTTTCTGCACAGTATAAGCTAAGGCAATTGCTACTCCGCTTTGGGGTAAAAGACCCAAACCAACATACTTCTTAATCTTCTCAGGAGCATCAGATAGATAAGCTCCTAAAGAAGCTCCTCCTACCTTTCCAATTACACGAGCAATCGTATAGACAAATGCCAAAATCAAGAAACCAGCAGATGCTATACTATCTAATCTGATCTCTGTTCCTGCTAAGATAAAAAATAGTGCATATAAAGGTACAGTTAATGTCTCCATATACTCAGCAATGCCTAAGTTCTTTCTAGCAAAGTTACGATAAGCAAACCCAATGAACATATTGGTAATCAATGGTGATAAATGTAGAAAAATCGCAACAGCAGAACCACCAATAATTGTACTTACCAAAGTCAGTATCTTCTTTGTCTTATCCTCCATATTACTGATAAACTTCTGGGACAAGTATCCTATCAATAAACCTGTCAAAATAGATCCACCTATTTCAATAATTGGTGCAACTAAAGCATGAACTATTGAGATATCACCTTGCCCTAAATATAAACTTAAGGCTAAAGGCTCTACTAAACTAAAGATAATTAAAGCAATCCCATCATCTATACCAACAATAGCTAATATCATCGAAGTCAATAGACCTTCTGCATTATATTCCTTTAATACCATCACCGTTGCAGCTGGAGCTGTTGCTGAAGCTATAGCTCCTAATACTAAAGATAGGTATAAAGTTTTAGTTATAGCAAAAGTGGCTAAAGCCACTATAATAAAAGCTCCCGTTGCTTCTAAAATAGCAATATAGATGATCTTCTTTCCTAAACTCTTTAAGATTTTAAGTGAGAGTTCACTTCCAATAGTAAAGGCTATAAAAGCTAAAGCAAAGGTAGCTATATAATCAAAACTCTCTGTAGTAAAAGCATACCATTCCTTTGCCTCTTCTGAAAGAAAGGGTAACCATTCAATTATATTTACACTTAGAGCAATACCTAAAAAGACATATCCTACTACAATAGGTACATGAAATCTTTTAGCTAAAAGCACCACCAATAATGACATAAATATCAAAAATCCTATGATATAAATTACCTTATCACTTGCCTGATGGACTAAAAACCATTCTCGCATTATCTGTAGCTTATGAACTAACTCTATATCTAAATCCATACTGTCACCTCAAATAAAAGATTTAAATTAAGAAGATATCTATCTTATCAATTTATAGCCATAAGATTGCTCCTATTATTATAAGATGTTAATTATGAATTTCGCCTGCTTTAGTAACAGCATACTTAGTGGCCAATGGTCCAACAACTTCAGTAATAGCTGTAGTAAATAATAAAATATTAAAGACTAATGTTCCTACTTCAGGTAAATCTACAAAATCTCGTTGTACAGTATAAGCCAAAGCTACAGCTACACCAATCTGAGATAATAATCCCATACCTATATACTTTTTAATTTTAGGTTCTGCTTTAGCTAAAGTGGCACCTAAAGAAGCACCTCCCATTTTACCAATAACCCTTGAGATAGTATAAACTAAAGCTATAATTACAAAGCCACCTTTAGTTATCTGCATGATTTGAATCTTAGTACCTGCTAAGATAAAGAACATAGCATACAAAGGAATAGTCATAGTCTCCATATCCTCAGCAACTCCAGGGTTCTTCTTAGCAAAGTTTCGGTAAGCAAAACCTACACACATATTAGTAATTAACGGAGATAAATGTAAAGCTACTGCTGTAGCAGAAGCACCGATTACTGTAGCCACCAAAGTTAAGACCTTTTTTGTCTTATCCTCTAGCCTTACAATAAATTTAACGGATATATAACCTAGCAATACTCCAAATCCGATTGCTCCTACTATCTCTAGTAATGGTTCAAAAAAGGCATTCATAATCGATAATTCACCAGACCCTGATGCCTTAATCAATGAAATAGGTTCAGCAAAACTAAAGATAGCAAGAGCTACCGCATCATCAATCCCTATTACTGCCAATAGGGTAGAGGTCAAATTACCCTCTGCATTATACTCTTTTAGCACCATAACAGTTGCTGCTGGTGCCGTAGCAGAAGCGATTGACCCTAAAATCAAAGCCAGATAAAATGGTTGTCCGAAGGCTAACATTGCTCCTGTAACCAATAAGAATGCTCCTACAGACTCAAAGATAACGATTAAGGCAATCTTTTTACCTAAACTCTTTAAGATTCTAATGGAAAGCTCACTTCCTATAGTAAAGGCTATAAAGGCCAAGGCCAAATCAGCTACATAATCAAAACTTTCAACACTGTAAGCATACCACTCTTTTATCCCATTAGATAAAAAAGGAAGCTTATCTATGATACTTACACTAAAGAGTATCCCCAAAAATACATAACCTACTACTATAGGTACTCTATACTTTTTAGTCAATAGTACTACAAATAATGCAAATACAATTAACAATCCAACTATATATAACTCCTTGTTACTTGCTTGATTAGCTAATAACCATTGCTTCAACTCGTATAATGTTCCAATTGATTTTAGATTCATTGTTGATTTTCCCCTACCTCTAATAGATAATAAAGTAAATCTGCTCTAGAAATATAACCTCTTAATTTGTTATCATTATTTACAACATAGAGATAAGATTCCTTATTATCTAACATGATATCTGCTATATTATCCATCTTATCATTCTCTTTAACAGCAGTTGTATTATTTGACATATACTCCTTAACCTTTCTATCTTTAATTTCAGCTAAATTCTCTGCAGCTTGATTAACCTGATATAGTAAACGATGGCTCTCCAAAAAACCATACTGTTCAGGGATAATATTCTTTAATAAATTTCTACTATAAATAGTCCCTAAAAACTTATTTTCATCATCCACAACTGGCAAAACTGACATCTCTATCTTATTCATAACTCTAATAACATCTTCAATACTATCCTCTTCACAAACAGAGTTCATAGTTCTCATCATATACTTTCTTACAGTACTCATTCAACTACACCCCCAGCTTCTTAATTATAATATTATCGGTCTTCTCCTTAATCATAGCTCGATCTGCTAAGAAAATCTCCTTACTCTCAGCAATAGCTAAGGCTGCTGCTCCAGCATATTTATTTGCTTCTAAGAAATCAAAACCATACTGATAAACATAATCAAAAAAAGCAGCATTATAAGCTTCTCCTGCTCCTAACCAGTTTCTTAAACAAAAATCACGAGGTGTTAGCTGATAAACATCACCATTTTTATCAAATAATAAACGAGAGCAATGAAATGGCATCATTACATATTTCGCACCATTTTCTTGTAGCTTTTTACCTGCCCATATGTAATCCTCATCATTGACTATCTTCTTATCCAATATCTTATTAGTGTGTTTGAAATAAGGGACAACAACTTTAGGTTGCTCCTCCAAGGCCCGATTTAAGACCTCACCACTGGCATGTAAATAAACATCCTTACCTGCTTCATGACAGATTTGAATCAGCCTTTGGTAGATACTGAAATTGACCCCCTCAGGAATTGATCCTGAAATCATAATAAAGTCACTGTCTATGATTCCACGCCTAAAACGTTTAATCAAACTTTTAACATCACCATGTTCTACCTTATAACTATAATCATTATAATGGGTATAAGTTACTGGATCTCTAGAAATAACAAAGATATTATTTCTGATTTCACTTTCAGTAAAGATATAGTTTGTAGTAATCCCATGCTCTTGAACCATCTTTTCAAAGAATAACCCTTGTCTACCACCAACAAACCCTATATTCTGTACATCAGAATATCCAAGTTTCCTTAAATTGATAGCACTTAAAAGCCCTTTCCCCCCAGGAGATACCTTAATATCTCTTTCAGTATAAAGATACTGATGAGACTTTGGTTTATTCTCCTGTACAAAATATTCCCGGTCTATTGCCGGATTTAATGTTACTGTAGTAATCATCTTTCTACCTCCCAACATGAATTATTGTTACTTAAATATATTATTACTTAATATATTTTTATTATATTATACTCCTTTAATGACAATTTTTAAAGCTATTGATAGAATAAATTGAGTTTAATTAAGAATAAACTATATATTTTTGTAGCTAATTAAACTAAATTTATTATTATCTACCTATAAAATATAAAATAGTATCAGATTTCTGATACTATTTTATATCAACCCCACTAATACATTATAGTATATGGATTTTATCATATTTTGATATATTTGTCTAATCCTAGTTTATTTGACTAAAAACCTTTTCTAAAACACCAATTACTTGATCTACATCTTCAGTACTAATAACCAATGGTGGTAAGAACCTTAAAACATTCTTGCCAGCTGTTAGCACCAAAATTCCATTTTCTATGACTTTAGTTACAATCTCTTTAGCTTCCATCTCTAGCTCTAAACCTAAGATTAATCCCATACCTCTTAGTTCTTTAATGAAATCATACTTATCTTTTAAATCTAATAATCTATTATAAAAGTAAGTTCCAACCTCTTTAACATTATCCAAAACACCTTGATTTAAGATGATATTTAAAGTAGTATAAGCTGCTTGACAAGCTAAAGGATTACCACCAAAGGTTGAACCATGGTCACCAGGCTTAAAGGCTTGAGCAACCTCATCCTTAGCCAAAAATGCTCCAATTGGGACACCATTACCCAAAGCTTTAGCCAAGGTTAAAATATCTGGCTCTACTCCATAATCTTGATAAGCAAAGAGACTTCCTGTTCTTCCAATACCGGTCTGAATCTCATCAAAGATTAGTAAGATTCCTTCTTGGTCACATAACTCTCTTACCCCTTTTATATACTCTTGGGTAGCTGGATTGACACCACCCTCTCCTTGAATTAACTCTAGCATAATAGCTGCTGTCTTATCATCTACAGCCTCTTTTATTGCTGCTAAATCATTATAAGGCACATATTTAAACCCTTGAGGGATTGGTGTATAAGGCTTATGATACTTCTCTTGCCCTGTTGCTGCCAAAGTCTTCAAGGTTCTACCGTGAAAAGAGTTTTTGGCTGTTATAATTTCATATCTTTCTTCATCCTTTTCTTTGAAATACTTCTTAGCCAACTTAATAGCACCCTCATTAGCCTCGGCACCACTATTACTATAAAAGACCTTATCAGCATAACAATTATCTATCAATAACTTAGATAACTTAGCTTGTATCTCATAATAGTAAAGATTAGAAGCATGAATTAACTTACTAACTTGCTCTTTTAAAGCTTCACTAAACTCTGGATAGTTATATCCTAAAGCATTTACAGCAATCCCTGCGGTGAAATCTAAATACTTCTTACCTTCATTATCATATAAGTATACCCCTTCTCCCTTCTCCAATACCATTGGAAAACGTGGGCCAAAGACATTCATAAAATAATCTTGATCTGCCTGAATAATCTCTTGTTTATCCATTCTCTACTCCTCCTTTAAGTTCAGTAACGGGTAACCAGTAACGAGTGATGAGTAAAACAATAATCATTATCAAATCTCTTCACTCTTTACCGCTCTATTAATCTATCATCGTTCCAATTCCACTCTCAGTAAATATTTCTAATAAGAGTGCATGGGGGATTCGTCCATCTAAGATATGGGTTCTGTTAACACCCTTATTTAAAGCTGTAATACAAGAATCTACCTTTGGAATCATTCCCCCTACTATCTTTCCATCTTTGATCATCTCTTGGGCTTCTGCTACTTTTAGTCGAGAGATTAAAGAGTTCTTATCCTCGGGATTATCTAAGATACCTTCTACATTGGTCAACAAAATCAACTTCTCTGCCCCTAATGCTGCGGCTAACTCTCCTGCTACTAAATCGGCATTAATATTATAGCTCATTCCAGCTTCGTCTACTCCCACTGGCGCGACTATCGGCAGGTAACCATTATCAATCATAGTTATTAGTATCTCGGGATTAATTTTTTTTATCTCACCTACATGACCCAAATCAAAGCCATCCTCTAGCTCATATTTTTTAGCCTGAATCAAGTTATTATCCTTACCTGATAAGCCCACTGCTTTGTTCCCTGCCAAGTTGGCTAAAGAGACTATCTGACTATTAACCTTACCTAATAGTGCCTGCTCTACAACCTCCATAATCTCCTTATTAGTCACCCTCAAACCTTGGTAAAAGTCACTTTCTAAATTTAACTTCTTCAAATTTTCACTGATAACTGGTCCACCACCATGGACGATAACTGGATTGACCCCTACATACTTCAATAAAGTAATATCCTCTAAAACAGAGACCATCAAATCTTGATTGATCATAGCATTACCACCATATTTGATAACTACAGTCTTATTAGAATACTCCTTCATATATGGTAAAGATTCTATTAAAATATCTGCTTTCTTAATTAGTTCCTCCACTAATACTGCCTCCTTTGGATTCAACAAAATATACAATGTATAATTTACAATTGACAGTTAAGACCTTTTAAATCAAGAACTTTAAGCAAAACTAATTAAAGATAATAAGAATTGCTTGAACCATTTAATCTTTTAATTGTACACTGTACATTGTCAATTGTAAATTGCTTTTGCTACTATTAAGTATGGTACTCTGCATTAATCTCTACATACTTATAAGAGAGGTCACAGGTCCAGACCTTATCACTATACTCTCCAAGATTTAAGTTGACCTCTATTTTAATCTCCTCATCATTAAGTAGATTTGCTTTTGTCTCTGCTTCATGTTCAATTACTCTTTCTCCCTGCTCTAATAATACTAGATCATTAATCTTGATCTCTACCTTACTTAAATCGAGTTCTACTCCAGAAGCTCCAATCGCCATTATTATCCTGCCCCAATTAGGATCTTGACCGAACATAGCTGTCTTGACTAGCTGAGAATTGGCAATCTGTTTAGCTATTTTAGTAGCCTTTTTAAGGGATTGAGTCCCTTTAATCTCTACTTCAATAAACTTGGTAGCACCCTCTCCATCACGAACAATCTGATGAGCCAAATAAGTACAAATATATTTTAATGCCCCTAAGAAAGTGTTATAATCTTCATCCTTATTAGTAATAGTAGGATTTTTAGCCTTCCCGTTGGCTAAAACAGTCACCATATCATTGGTGCTCTGATCACCATCTACGGTAATTCTATTAAAGCTCTGATTTACTGCTTCCACTAAGGCTTCTTGTAATAAACTACTATCAATTGCTATATCTGTAGTCAAAAATCCTAGCATCGTTGCCATATTTGGTTCAATCATCCCTGAACCTTTAGCAATTCCACCTAATTTGACCGTCTTATCCCCCAATTCAAACTCTATTGCTAGCTCTTTGGCATATGTATCTGTAGTCATAATCGCCTCTGCTGCCTTTTGACCACCAGATTGACTTAAATCTGCTACTGCTTTATCAATTCCTGCTTTAACTTTATCCATTTCCAAAAACTCTCCGATAATTCCTGTTGAAGCAACTAGGACTTGCTCCTTCTCTATACCTAACTTTTCAGCAGTAAAGCCAATCATCTCTTGGGAGTCTTGATAACCTCTTTCTCCTGTACAAGCATTAGCATTACCACTATTAACGATTATTGCTTGAGCTAAACCATCTTTGATATTCTCTTTATTTAAATGTACACAACTAGCAGCACATTGATTGGTAGTAAACACACTAGCTACCTTAGCAGGGCTCTGACTATAAATCAAAGCTGTATCCTTCTTGCCACTCTTTTTAATCCCACCAGTAACTCCACTTGCTAAAAAACCTTGAGGTGCAGTAACTCCACCACTTATCTCTTTATATAAATTAGCCATAATCTCCTCCCCTTTACTTCTCGATTGATAATCTAACTCCTTGTGCTAGTAGAACAATTTAGAGATAGTGCGACATTTTCGTGTCAGGAATCGGGAATCTGGAATCAGTCTGTTTTACTGATAACTGGTTCCTGACTCCTGATTCCTAAAATTGTCCCAATACCCCTATAAAAAGACACTATATATAACTTTAGACTAGCACAACAGATTAATTTAATTCCTTTTACCTTTAATTATACACTATCAGTTAGAAATTATAAATATAGCCCCACATTATCTAAACCTAAAGTTTCACCCCAACCTGCTAAGATATTTAAATTCTGTATCGCTTGCCCAGCAGCACCTTTAAGTAGATTATCAATAGTAGAGATTACTATCACTCTATTAGTCCTCTCATCTACTGTCAACCCAATATCACAGTAATTTGAACCAGCTACATGTTTAATCTCTGGTAACTTCCCTTCATCCATAACTCTTACAAACTTCTCACCTTGATAATAATCTTGATAACACTTTAATAAAAATTTAGTATCTATATTTTCTATTAAATTGGCATATACTGTAGCTAAAATACCTCTATTTATTGGTAAAAGATGTGGAGTAAAGGATAGACTAATATCCTTTTTAGCTAATATACCCAACTTCTCTTCTATCTCTGATGTATGGCGATGATTTGCTACCTTATAGGCTTTAAAATTATTATTAACCTCACAGAAATGAGACCCTAAAGATAACTTTCTTCCAGCACCACTTGTTCCTGATTTGGCATCAATAATAATATTTCCTAAATCAATTAAATCATTATCTACCAAAGGGGCTAATGCCAAAATAGATGCAGTGGGATAACAACCTGGGTTAGCTACTAGTCTACTATCTTTAATCTCCTTACGATTTAATTCAGGTAGACCATACACTGCATCCTTGAATAACTCAGGGCTATTATGAGTCTTATACCAGCTCTCATAGGTTTCTAAGTTATCATAGCGATAATCCCCACTTAAATCTATTATCTTTAAACCTTTAGCTAGTAATTGAGGTACAACCTCCATAGATACTCCATGGGGTAATGCAGTAAAGACAAGATCTGAACTTTCTGCTAGTTTATCGATATCTAAAGCTTCACATTTGATATCTGCTTCCCCTCTTAAATTTGGATATATATCTGATATTACTTCTCCATCAAAACTCCGAGAAGTCAATATCTCTAATTCTACCTTTGGGTGTTTATTAAGTAATCTGACCAATTCTAATCCGGTATATCCTGTAGAACCGACTATACTTACCTTCATTCTTGATTCCTCCTTAAGTATAACTATACTTATTTTATTTATAATTATACATCTTATAGTATAAAAATACAAATGTTTTTTCCATTAAACTTATAAAAAACTTAATTACAAATAAAATCATTTTTTTACACAATTATTCTTATCCATTTAAAATCCCTTTTTGTATACAATTTTATTCTATAATGTTAAAAGAGAAAGGAGGGATTAAGATGGTTGATAATAGTACAAATTTAAAAGAAGAGTTAGAAGCTCTTCGTAAAAAACTAAGAGAATTATCTAGTAAAGAAGAACAATTGACAGCTAAGGAATTAATTGAGCTAAGTCAAAAACTAGACAAATTAATTATGAAGTTTTATAAGCAAAACTCATAATTAAAAGAGGAGCAGGAAAATTCCTGCTCCTTAATAAATCAACATCATATTTTAGACCTAAGATTAAGTCTAAGTAAAGTATTAAAGGGATAACTTTTATTCAAGCTCAGTCTTAGATTTAGACTAAAAGTATCATCTTAGCTATTTATATGTACTTCTTTTTTCTAGATTAAAAGTTAGCCTATTAATCCATAAACAGCTTAACTCCATAAGATATTGTTGCTCCACCTATTGCCAAACCAAAAATCCAACTAGGTAATGTCTTAAGGACTATAACTCCTCCAATTAGACATAATAACATTCCTGCTCCACCTTTAATCTGAATCTTATTATTTAGATAGAATCTCTTTAATTTATAGATGATAATCTCCTCCCTTTAAATAAATTAGACATATAAAATTTAATAATCTATAATGGCAAGTAATGGGGATATAGCGACACTTTTAAAATTAGCGTGAGTGGGTGTGTGAGTGTGAGTAAACCCCAATGAAAAGAAGTTTTACACACACTCACACTCATAGCTCACACTCGACACAAAGTGTCGCTTTATCTCTATATTATGTCACCACCTTCTTCCAAAATAAATCTAGATAATAACCTGTTAACAGACACAGGCTCTAATCAAGGTATAGTCATTATATGCCATTAAATATAAAAATGTGAGGAAAATTATAAAAGTTAATCAAGTATATAATCTAAAGAAAAAAGACGAATAATCAAGATATCTGAAAATAAATAACTATAATCAATAATATCAAGCTTGACCTATATGGGAACATAAGTTATAATTCTTATTGTGCCATAGGGGAGTAGCTCAATTGGTAGAGCACCGGACTCCAAATCCGGGTGCTGTGGGTTCAAGTCCTATCTCCCCTGCCAATAAATACAGTGAACAGTTAAAGTTCAAAAACTTTAACTCTTTTAACTGTAAACTATAAACCGTACACTGTCAACTATATAATATGTGCTAACGTAGCTCAGCTGGTAGAGCAGCTGACTTGTAATCAGCAGGTCGTCCGTTAGCTCCATTAAAATACAGTTTACAATTGCCAATTGGCAGTGGTTTACATGAAGAGTCATGTTTTCAGACTTGTAAGAACAATTAAGTTCAAAAGCTTTGAAAACTTAGTTTTTAACTGTACACTATACACTGTCAACTGATCTTTTGCCGAGGTGGCGGAATAGGCAGACGCACCGGACTTAAAATCCGGTGGGATTTAACTCCCGTGTCGGTTCGAGTCCGACCCTCGGTACCACTTAAAATTCAGTTTATAGTTGATAATTAATAGTGAATAGTTAAATGCAAAAGAATTAATACTGAGCTAAAGCTCAGCTTTTTTATTTTTTGATAAGATAATTTATATTTTATAAATTAGATATTTATGGATATAAAGCTACACTTTCGTGTCGGGAACCAGGAATCTGGAATCAGTATAGTTTATAGGTTCCTGATAACTGATTTCAGATTCCTAAAAGTGTCACTTTATCTCTATATAAAGAAAACACATAGAGCAATTGCTCTATGTGTTAATGTATAAACTTGTTGGCATAGCTATCTAACTCTTCATTCTCTATCAACAACTCTAAAATATCACTACCAAAACTTTTATCTACCCCTTCTCTAACTATCAAGTCTAAACCACCAATTACACTTTCAAAGAGGTTAATCTTCTTATCTAATAGATGAATTATCTTCTCTTCAATTGTATTTTTAGTAGATAAATTATAGATTAAAACATCCTTCTCTTGCCCCAAACGATGTACTCTACCTATTCTCTGCTCTACCTTCATTGGATTCCAAGGTAGATCATAATTGATGATAGTATTACAAAACTGTAGATTAATACCTTGACCACCTGCTTCAGTACTGATTAAGACATCACCATTTTTCATAAATTGTTGTTTAGCCCATTCCTTCTGATTATCTCTAAGCTTCCCACTAAAAATAACAGGTTGATAACCTTGTTGATAAAGATGATAACAGATATACTGTTGGGTAGCCCGATATTCAGTAAATATAATTGCTTTTCCATCAGTGTCACCTAGAATCTTCTCAACCATCTTCATCTTCTGGTTCTCAGTAATTGAAATAGCCAATTCATATAACTCACATAATCTCTCTTTAATCCCTTCATAGTTTTCTGACTTGCACATCTTCTCTAAAGTTTTAGAGACTGCAAAGGAGCTACTACAGACCTCTCGTTGCAATGTTAGCAGATGGAAGATACTCTTATTAGCGTTGATGCACTTTCTATACTCACTTTTAACTAAACTAGTAATACCATCATAGAGCTTTTGTTCTTTTTCGGTTAAGCTTAAAGGAATTAATTTAACCTTTCTATCGGTATAATATAAATCTATCTCTTCTCTCTGATTACGTATCATTACCTGTGATAAATCATCCTGCAAATCATCTAAATTTTGGGCTGAATGCTTGTCCTTGACATAATTATCTTTAAAATCAGAGTAATTACCAAACAAATCAGGTTTTAATAAAGCTACTAGGTTATATAATTCCTTTAAATCATTTTGAATAGGAGTAGCTGTTAATAATAATAAATATTTTGCAGGAATCTGCTCAACAAACTTCCAGTTTTGAGTTTTAGAGTTCTTCAAACGATGTGCCTCATCCACAATTACCATATCAAAACCGCGCTGATAAATATGGTCACAATGTGGTTTGCGTTTGGCCTTATCTAATGAGGAGATAATCACATCAAAATAATGCCAACCTTTACCCTTACGGTTATTAAAACAATCAATCTGAAATTTATGAGTCAACTCTTGCCACCATTGAAAACCTAAAGAAGCGGGAGTTAAAACCAAGCAAGTTTTAACATCACCTCTGACCATATACTCTTTTAGAATCATTCCAGCTTCAATTGTTTTACCCAAACCAACCTCATCAGCTAAGATAGCCCTACCGTCCATTTGATCAATCACCTTATTGACAGTCTCTATCTGATGAGGAAATAGTCCCATCTCTCGTTCTTGCCAATAATCATTTAGTATATCTAAAGCCCTTAAATTATCAGTATCTATTTGATTCATTGCCATTTATCTCACCTCGTATAAGTGCTATATATTCTGTATCACTTATTAGTTTAACCGAAGTAAATTAGTATAATTAAGATAACTTTATGAAAGAAAGGCTAAGAGTGTTAAAATTTATAGTTTTTATTTTAATATTTAATTATGGGGACAGTGGAAGACTTTTTATTAGATAGTTAGGGATTAGGTGGCTAGGTAGTTGAATTTTCTTAACCATTACCCACCTACCGCCTAAATATCGCTTTTTCTATATACTAGACTAACCACTTATTAAAATAAAATATATTCAAAATAAAAATGCACCTTATAAGATGCATTTTAAAAATTGCTCTTCTATTTTATAACTACAAATCTCACTATCTAAAACAAATCTCATCTTCTCTACCCCTTCTTCATTCTCTAAAATTTTATCAATAATATCATTAAATAATATTGACTCCAATCATCCCCCCAAAAGCTGATATTAAAAATCCAATCACAATTCGAGAAATCAAGCTAAAGGAAAAAACAACTGGATTCCACAGACTCCCCAAAAGAACTATTACCAGCATATATATCAATCCTACTAAACCTCCATTAGCCCAACCTCTTCCACCTGCTGAGTAGGCTGCGACAATCCCACCTATAAATATAGCTAAATAATTGACTATAAATAAAATTCTACTAGCTGATTGATTAGCAGCATTTGATAAGCTAATAATCATTCCTAGAACTAAACTACCCATTAACAGCAAAATTAAGCTGACTACCAATCCAAATAAGATACTACTTACTTTAATAACAGAGCCTTCATTTTCAGATTGTGCCATAAAATCTCCTCCATAAAGCTTTTACTTTAAAATATTCATTTTAAAGTATTAAATATTACTACAAATTCCAGTTTTTTAACTTTTCTATTTCAGAATCTGCTGTTAAGGAGAATTTAACAGGAGTAATAGAGGCAATCCCTTCTTTAACTGTTGATACATCAGTATCAGCAGAATTTCCTTCTTCCACAGCTTCTCCTGCCAACCAATAATAGCTCTCTCCTCTAGGGTCTATTCTCTGTTCAAAAGTATTTTTATAACTTCTATTACCAAGTTTAGTAATTCTATGCTTACCATTACAATCTACTGGCACATTAACATTTAAGATAACATCATCAGGAATATCTACTTTTTGATACTCTTTTAATAATTTAGAGATAAATTTAGCTGAATAAGAAAAGTCCCATCTGTCATCAGTAACTAACGAAACTGCAATCGCTGGTATCCCTAACAATAATCCTTCTACAGCTGCTGATACAGTCCCAGAATAGAGTACATCATACCCCATATTTGGACCAGCATTAATCCCTGAGATTACTATATCAGGCTGTTGATCCAACAAAGACTCTATAGCAATTTTAACACAATCAGCAGGGGTTCCATCTATAGCTATACACTTTGACTTTAAATCAGAAAAAGTCATATCTTTGGCTCGTAACGGGTGATGAATCGTGATAGCGTGACCTGTTGCACTTCTTTCTCTATCTGGTGCTACCACCACTACCTCATGTTCTTGCTCTAATTCTTGGCATAGTCTTTGAATACCTGGCGCAAAAATACCATCATCATTTGTCAATAATATCTTCATTTTATCTCCTCCTATATATATGTGTATAATTTCAGAATAAAACTTAATGGATATATTGGGACACTTTCGTGTCAGGAATCAGGAATCTGGAACCAGTGTTTATAACTGATTCCTGACTACTGATTCCAGGTTCCTAAAAGTATCGCAATATCCTTTTATTATTCCTCTCCAATATATTTAAATACTGCTTTTGGTCTTCCAATTAAATATCCAATAATACTACCAATAATAACTGGTAAGCTCAAATTCAAGTTGAAAATCTCACTAACTATTACCATAGTAGCCAAAGGAATATTAGCAATAGATGATAAGGTAGCCGACAAACCTATGACCACTAAAATATGTAAAGGGATATTAGGGAAGATATGATACAATAAATTCCCTGTTAAGGCACCACTAATCAAGGCAGTATCTACAATAGCTGCACTACACCCCCCTCCAATAATCACCATAGTTAACAATATCTTTAATACAACTAATATAATCATTCTTCCTTCTCTTAAAGGAATAAAAAACAATTGCTTTGTATCTCCAATATCTGTAAAAGAGCCCACCTGCAATAATCTCATCACTATTAAGACTATAAATCCTGCAATAATAGGCTTTAAAAAAAATTTTACCCTTAACCTATTAAAATAACTATCTATAAAATCAAATATACTGATAAAGCTTTGACCAATTATACCACAGATAGAGGCCACAAAGATTAATAAAAATAATTCCTTTAAGGTTGCTTCAGGTAGAGCCAAATCAATATTTAAACTAGGCTGAGGTAAAAAGGCATGGTAAAAATAGTAGCCAAAACTACTACCTAAAATAGCAGGAAATAAATCATTATAATCTAAAGAAGACTTATAAAGAATCTCACTGGCAAAGATTCCTCCACCTAAAGGGGCGCCTAGCAGCGGTCCTAAGGTAGCAGCAGCTCCACAGACACTTAAAACCCTATAATCCAATCGTGAAGTAAATATCCTAACTTTAAAGTAATTAAAGAGCTTATCAATTACTATTGCCATACTACTACCAATTAATAATAATGGTCCAACTAAACCACCTATCCCCATCAGGCCCAAAGTTATAGTAGTAACAAAAAACTTACTAATTAATAGCCTGACAGGCTCCTGCAAAGGATATTCACTATTAGTATATTTTATATATATATCGGTTCCCAGTCCACTAGCTCTAAAATCAACATAATAAAGTATTATCGCTATTATCAAAGAACCTATTAATGGAGCAATATAGTATTTATTATAAATAGATTCATTTAAATAAGTTATACCTTTCTCTAATGCCAATACAGTAATTGCTCCAAAAAAGCCTAATAATAGATTAATCATTAGCCATTTTATAATATAAAATCCTATTTTTTTATAAAAATCATCTAAAGACATGACATCAACTACACCCCTTAGTCAGTAATATTCAAGAATCTTTTAGAAAATTTAAGAAATAACTAGTATGATTACTCTCATTGTATTATTATTTTCAATCAATTACAATATGTAAATTTATTTGGCCAGTCTTAATTGCTAGTCAATTAAAAGTACTTAAACAGCAATTGAAGCTGACTCAACAATTATAAAGTAGAATTTAATGGATATATTGCGACATTTGTAGGAATCAGGAGTCAGGAAGCAGTTATCAGTAAAATAAACTTATTCCAGATTCCCGATTCCTGACAGGCAAGTGTCGCATTATCTCTATAAAATAGTTATCAATTACCTTAAAGTTTGACAAGCATATAATAGCCTATAAAAGATAATAATCAGAAGAAAAATAGATTATTATCAATATAATCTTGAATAATCAACAAATACATCATTTTTAAGTATTGACATTCACTCCAAATTAATATAAAATTATCTTCGTCGGCAAGGAAAATAGCGGAGCATGGCGCAGTTTGGTAGCGCACCTGGTTTGGGACCAGGGGGTCGCAGGTTCAAATCCTGCTGCTCCGACCAATAAATCAGTTAACGGTTAACAGTTGACTGTTGACAGTTAAGATTAATTATTTTAAGTTCTTAAGGTTTTTTAACTGTAAACTGTACACTGTCAACTAATCTTATGCGGGAGTAGCTCAGTTGGCTAGAGCACCAGCCTTCCAAGCTGGGTGTCGCCAGTTCGAATCTGGTTTCCCGCTCCATTTTAAACCAGTTAACAGTTGACAATTGACAGTTAAGTTCAAAACCTTTAAGTTCTTAAAATCCTTTTCAACTGTAAACTGTACACCGTACACTGTCAACTATAAATCTGGACCTGTAGCTCAGTTGGTCAGAGCACTCGGCTCATAACCGATAGGTCGGAGGTTCAAATCCTCCCAGGTCCACCAAAAATAATAGGTATAAAAAAGACCTGGTAGATAACCAGGATTTTTTTGTGTCTATTATTAAATCAAATTAGTCTTCCAGATAAAATAAAGCAAAGAAACAATTATCATATTCCAAACACCATGGGCCAACATACAAGAATAAATGGACTTGGTCTTTTCATAGATATTGGCTAAAATTACCCCACCTAAAAAAGTGGGTAAAAAAAGCCAAATACTCCCATGTGCCAAAGCAAATAATGAAGCACTTAATAAAATCCCCTTCCACTTTCCCATTTTACTCTTGCAATAAGGATATATAAATCCTCTAAAAAAGATTTCTTCGGTAATAGGAGCTACTACTACAATTAGAACTCCATTTAAAAAAAATAATAAATTACTCTCTGATTCTAGCAAGTTTTGAATAACCTGCTGCTCAGGAGGTTCTATTCCCCAAAAGCTATCAATAATAAGATAAATAAAATTATTTAAGAGGGTTATTAATAAACAGATTAAGATTCCACCTATAATTCCATACCTAAGAATACTTCCTAAATTACTTAGATTAAATCCTACATCCTTTAAAGACAATCCATATTTTACCTTTAAAACTGACAGGGTCAACCCACCTAATAGTATAGCTTGAACAAAGTTCAAAATTAAGATTCTAATAGATAATATAAAATCATTAATAACTAAATAACCAATTACCGACTCTATAATTAGAAAGATTACAGATGTAAGTATAAAGGTCAAAATTAGTATCAAGATGATATCATATAAATTCCAAGCAGTACTCTCCCTATCTACCATAAAACAACCGCCCTTCCTATAATATAACAATAGGTACTTGATTAAAAGACCTTTATCATAATCAATTTAAAAAACTATAATTACTTAGAAGTAACTAACCCTTAATGAGATATTATTCTAAAAAATCACCTATTATTACTTAAAGAAATTTAATGGTCAAAGATACTACTAAAAATCAAATAATAATTATATTTCATCTTATACTAACATTAAGGTTAAAAAATTTTAACCACTTTAAGTCACTATTGTCAAAATACCTATTCATCAACAGAGAACTGCTTAACTATAACTTCACCTTTAAAACCAAAAGGACCCATAACCTTATTATCCTTAATTATCCTAACACCAGCCCCATTGCCAATCTTAACTTTGATTTTCCTGCCTGAAAATGTTTTCTTATTATTACTAGCAACAATCCCCTTAAAGATAACTTTACCATCTACTTCGACTGAATACCAACTTTTATCTACCGTTTCAACTTGAATAGTTATCTTATCGGCTATAGCTTGTTTATTATCTATTTTAGCATTATTTTTCTTATCAATCTCTTCTTGACTATCTTTCTGAATAGTATTCTCTTTAATCTCCATTGTAGCCTTTTCTTGATTTAGCTTAATTCTTTCATCCACTCTTATTTCTTGATTATCTACTGCCTTAACCTCTTCTTTTATCTGATTACTCTCAATAGAAGGAGAACTATTATCCACACTACTAGGCTCAAACAGATCATATAATTTAAACCCTCCAAAGATAAGCATACAAATAACCAATAAAACAATTCCACTTAAGCAACTAATCATTAAAATATTTTGGTGCTCATCAAAATATTTTAATAATTTCTCTTTAAAGGCCTCTTTTTTGATTATCTCTTCTTCATTTATCTCAGGCTCTTGTAACTTCTTATATGCTTCTAATACTTCTTTAGTATCTAAACCTAAATAACCTGAATAAACCTTCAAAAAACCTCTTACATAGACCTCTGCTTCAATATACTCAAAATCACCTTCCTCAATAGCTCTTAAATAATCTATTCTGATTCTAGTCTCTTCTTCAGCCTGCTTTAAACCAATACCTAACTCTTCTCTTCGTTCTTTAAGTTTTGTCAAAATTTCTATCATTATTAAAGTTCTCCCTCCTTTACAGTCATTTTAACAATTCGACATCCTAACCTTAAATCCCTTTAAATTAGTAAAATGATATATTAACTTTTAATAAAATTAATAATTAACTATCGTATTTTTATATTCTATATAAAAATTTAAAAACAAATTATAATTAATCTTGATATATAGAATATAAAGAATAATTTGAATTAATCTAGCAACCTTACGTAATATTTTAAGCTTTAAGAATTTGTTTAGGATACATTGTAAAAACTATTTTACTCTTTTATTATTGCTTGTAACTGTTAATATGAAGCCTTTATCAGTATATATCTAAGTAGAAAAAAGACTCCTAAAAAGGAGTCCTCAAATTCATCAAAAATAATAGCACTATATTTATCTTTTACCCTTTTCAAAAGGCTCTCCACTGGCAGCTGGAGGAGTAGCTCTACCAATAACTCCTGCCAATGCAATTATCGTTAAAATATAAGGAATAGTCTGTATAAATTCGGCAGGAATACCAATGGCCTCTATCCCCTGTAATCTAATCTCAATGGCCTGAAAGAAACCAAATAACAAACTAGCTCCCATAGCTCCAAAGGGATACCATTTACCAAAGATCAAGGCTGCTAAAGCAATAAAACCACGTCCAGCAGTCATTCCTTCTCTAAAGATACTTAATACTCCAATAGACAAATGAGCACCAGCAAAACCAGCTAACATACCACTTAAGATAACACAAACATATCTAATCTTCTCTACATCAATCCCCACAGAATCAGCAGCATGTGGATGCTCTCCTACGGCTCTTACTCGTAGACCAAAAGGTGTATAAAATAAGACATAATGAGAGATAAGCACTATCAATAGTCCTAGATAAACAGTAGGTTTAAAAGGTCCCCAATAAGGTAAAGCATTTACAGAAGGAGAGGTTCCTGACGTATTGAATAAAATATTTAATAAGAAGACTGTTCCACCAGCAGCCAATAAGTTCAAAGCTACCCCACTAACAACCTGATCAGCATGGTATCTAATACTGACTACAGCATGGATTAGAGCAAATAGACCACCAAAAATGACTGCTGCTAATAATCCTAACCAAGCACTTCCTGTAAAATAACTAGCCACCACCGCTACAAAAGCTCCAGCTAACATCATTCCTTCTAAGGCAATATTTACTACCCCAGACCTTTCAGAGAACATACCACCAATAGCAGCTACCATCAAAGGAATTGCCATTCTCAAAGTAGAACTGAAGGTCTCTAGATTAAAAATCTGTTGAAAGATTTCCATTATTCACCCTTCCTCCCTTCTGGTTTAAGTGCTAACACCCTTCTAAATAATAAATCGGCAGCTACAAACAAGATAATAACTGCTTGTAAAATAGTGACCAAATCAACAGGAACCCCTGCTAACATATTCATATAATCCTGACCATTAAATAATGCTCCAAATAATAAAGCTGCAAATAACACACCTAAAGGATGGTTGCGACCTAATAATGCTACAGCAATACCAGTGAACCCATATTCAGCAGAAAAACCATTCCGATAATTATGGAATAATCCCATGGCTCTCTCTGCCCCTCCTAATCCTGCTAAAGCACCACTAATTAACATCGCTAAAATTATATTTTTAGCAGCACTGATTCCTCCATATTCAGCAGCATCAGGGCTAATACCAACAGCTCTAATCTCATATCCAATAGTAGTCTTCCACAATAAATAGTAAATTACAAATAAAACAATTAATCCAATCAAAAATCCTATATTAAAGTAAGAATGTATATCCAAAACATTAGAAAGCCTCCACAAATAAGCACTAGGCTCTATGTCAGGAGTTTGAATACTCCCTGGGTTGGCTAATACCTTTAAACTAAAATATGCAACTAAACTATAAGAGATATAATTGAACATAATTGTAGTAATAACCTCATGTACACCTAACTTTGCCTTTAAAATAGCAGGAATAGCCACCCATAAAGCACCAGCTATCATAGCTGCTACTAAAGTCAAAGGGAGATGAATAATCATTGGAATCCCTTTAAAGGTACCTACCCAAGCTGCTGTTAAGCCTCCTACTAACAGCTGTCCTTCTCCACCGATATTAAAGAGCCCACATCTAAATGCAAAGGCTACAGCCAATCCTGTAAAGATTAAAGGGGTAGCAGCTAATAGTGTATCTGCTATACTATTTAAACCACCAAAAGCACCTTGCAGTAAAGCAGAATAGGTTGCTATTGGATCATATCCAGAAGCCATTACTATCAGTGCACCTATTATAAAAGATGATAAGATAGCTAATAATGGAATTGATATCTCTTTTAATAGATTTTTGAAGTTAATATCCTCTGCCATAAAAATCCCTCCTTCTAAGTTCAGTAATGAGTGACAGGTAACGAGTATGAGTAAAACAATACTCATTATCAAAATCTCTTCACTCTTCACTCTTCACTCTTCACTGTTGACCCTGCCATCAGAAGACCTAGTTTCTCCTCTGTAGCTTCACTAGCATCTAAAATATCTACAATTCTTCCCTCATACATCACAGCAATCCTATCACTTAGTGACATAATTTCAGATAATTCAGCTGATACCAATAGAACTGCTTTTCCTTGATCCCTCTGCTCTACTATCCTCTTATGGATAAACTCAATTGCTCCAATATCTACACCCCGAGTTGGTTGGGAAGCAATTAAGAACTCTGGACCCATATCAAACTCGCGAGCAATGATTATCTTCTGTTGATTCCCTCCAGATAAGGATCGGGCCAATATTTCCTTATTTCTAGGACGAATATCATAATCTGGAATCAACCTTTCAGCATGCTCTGCCATTGAATTAAAGTCTAAATTAATACCCTTAGCAAAGGGTTTTTTATAATGATAACCTAAGATTAAATTATCTTCGATTGAATAGTCTAATACCAGTCCATGCTTATGTCTATCCTCTGGAACATGGGCAACTTTAGCCTCTTTAATCTTCCGGGCTGATTGATTTAATAACTTCTGACCTTCTAACTTGAAAAGACCTGAATCTGCCTTTCTTAAGCCAGTCAATACCTCTACTAACTCAGTCTGCCCATTGCCTTCTACTCCAGCAACGCCTAAGATCTCACCTTCTCTAATATCAAAAGAGACATTATCTAAAGCAAGCATCCCTCTAGTATTACTTACCTTTAAATCTTTAACTTCTACCTTTATACTACCAAAGTTAGCTGGCTTCTTCTCTACCTTTAAAATAACCTTACGCCCAACCATCATCTCAGCCAATTGAGTTTCTGAAGTATCAGTAGTATTTACTGTCCCAATAGATTTTCCTTTTCTCAAAACAGTGATTCTATCAGATACTGTTAAGACCTCTTTTAGCTTATGGGTAATAAAGATGATAGATTTACCTTGTTCTGTTAAGGTATCCATTATCTTATATAAACCTTTTACCTCTTGAGGAGTCAAGACTGCTGTAGGCTCGTCCAAAATCAAGACCTCAGCATCTCGATATAATGCCTTTAAAATCTCAACTCTTTGTTGCATTCCTACTGGGATATCCTTAATCTTAGCATTAGGATTTACATTCAACCCATATTCATCTGATAAACTTTTAATCTTATCAATAGCATTAGATAACTTGAGCCTACCTTTATCACTGGGCTCAGAGCCTAGGATAATATTTTCAGCAACGGTCAAAGTATGAACCAGCATAAAGTGCTGATGCACCATACCAATTCCTAAATCAATTGCATCATTTGGACCATCAATCTTTAGCTCTTCTCCTTTATAGAATATCTTACCCTTAGTAGGTTGATAAATTCCAAATAAAACACTCATCAAAGTAGATTTACCTGCACCATTCTCTCCAACTAGAGCATGAACCTCTCCCTTTTTTAAATCTAAATTGACATTATCATTGGCTAAGACTCCAGGAAACTCTTTAGTAATGCTTTTCATCTCTAAGATTGCTTCCATAAAATCCCCCTCTCATAATTAGAAGAATTGCTAGGTGATTTCACCTAGCAATTACTTTATAACAAATTCTATTATTCTGCTTGATCATAATAGTTAGGCACATCAATCTCGCCAGCAATAATCTTCTCTTTAATATCTTCAATCTTCTCTTTAACATCAGCTGGAATCTTAGCTTTTAATTCTTCAATCTTTGCTACATCTTCAGCTGTAATATCTCCTGCTTTTTGAGCAGCTTTAACAGTAACTCCAGCTTCTGTTAGTGGAGTCAAAGCAACACCTTGTTCTTCTAAGCCATATTCTTTAAGCCCAGCTTCAAAGTTACCTTCTTTAATAGCTGTAACTGTTGCAAATACTGCATTATCTACTCTCTTTAAAACACTGGTCAAAATATAACCTGGTTGATTCCAATCTTGATCAGAGTCAACACCAATTGCATAATGTCCAGTTTGAGCAGCAGCTTCAAATAATCCTATACCTGTTCCCCCTGCAGCATGATAGATAATATCTGCCCCTGCATTATATTGAGCTAGTGAAATTTCTTTACCCTTGGCAGGATCATTAAAGGCTGAAGGATCACTACCAGTATAGTTAATCTTAACCTTAACATTAGTACCTTCAGTTTCATTAATATAATCTACTCCAGAAGTATAACCCAATTCAAATTTATGGATTAATGGTACATCCATTCCTCCTAAGAATCCAACAACTTCTTCACTATTAATCCCTTCAATCTCTTCATGAGTAGTCAACAAAGCAGCTAAAGCTCCTGCCAAAAATGAACCTTCATGCTCTTTAAATGTTAAAGAAGCTACATTAGGATTATCTACAACATCATCAATGATAGCAAATTTAGTATCAGCAAACTCCTTAGATACTTTATCTACCGCATCTTTTTGCATAAATCCTACACCAATAACCAAATCATAGTTCTGCTCTGCTAAGAATCTCAATCCCTTTTCAGCAGCAGCTACCTGCTTTGGCTCAATATACTTATACTCAGCAATTAGACCTTCCTCTTTAGCTCTATCTAGTCCACGTAAAGCTGAATCATTAAAAGATTTATCACCCTTACCACCACTTGACAGGACAATTCCAATCTTTAAATCACTTGCAGTTTTTTGACCATCTTCTTGTGAAGTATCTTGTGGGGGTTGTTCTCCACCACCAGCACACCCAACCAATAAAGTAAGTGCTAATATTAATGATAAGAATATTAAATTTCTCTTAGACATTAAATGTCCCTCCTCAAAATTTTAATTTATAGTTAAGTCTAAGTTGAAGCAAAATAAAATCTTATACTTTAACTTTAACTTAAACTCAGACTTAAGCTCATTAACCTCTATTTCTTAGAACATGGAATTCAAACTTATCACTTCTAAAATAGTTTTTGGAATATAGGACTGGATTATCCCTATCATCATAATGCATCTGTTTTAATAATAATACTGGATTTCCAATCTTTAAATTCAACCTGTTAGCCAGAAACTCATCAGTTATTACTGGGACAATATCTGCTACTGCATAACTAATATATATATTAGATTCTTCTTGTAAAAATTTAAGCAAAGATATATTGATATCACTTGCTTTGATATTATTAGGCAATAGCCTTTGGGGCAAATAATCTTCACAGTAGGCTACTGGCTCATTATCAGCCGTTCTAGTTCTATGTAAAATAACCATTTTACCATTTTTATTTAATTCAAATTCTTTATTCAAATCTTCAACTTGTTGATTCATCTTCAACTCTAAATCGATTGTTCCTGCTTTAAGCCCCATTGCTTCAATAGTTTGAGTAATACTATTAAGTTCTTCAATCCCACTTTTAAAAAGAGCCAATTTTTCAGTAATAAAGGTTCCTATCCCTTGTTGACGATTCACCTTGCCTTCTTTCTCCAAAACTCTCAAGGCCTCTCTTAAAGTGGCCCGACTAACCCCAAAACTCTCTGATAATTTTGCTTCTGAAGGTAAGCGATCTCCAGGTTTATACTCCCCATTTTCAATCTTTTCATCAATCTTCTCTTTAACTAACATATATAAAGGCCTAGAATCTTTCTTGATTAAGCTCATTTAATCAACTCCTTAAACTGGAATAATCTCAAAATTATTACTTACCAGAAGATGGATAGACGTCTAACAACTGCATTTATTCTAACATTATTTTTACATAGATTCAATTAAAACTTCTAATAAATAGTTAGGCTAATAGATCTATTAGCCTAACTATTTATATAATTTTACATCAACAGAAAAAAACCTTTTTCAGAATTGAAATTTATCACATTGACATAGCATCTTATCTGTTCAAATAAATTTACACATTTAAAATACTATTACTTAATATATATTATACCTGCTTGAAGTAAAATTATATTATTAGATTCAATAATTTAAGAATAATACAGTAGGGAGAAATTGCGACACTTTGTGTCGAGTGTGAGCTATGAGTGTGAGTGTGTGTAAAACTTCTTTTTATTGGGGTTTACTCAAACTCACACACACACTCACGCTAATTTTAAAAGTGTCGCTATATACCCATTAAATTTAACTCCAAACTTAGAACTTAATAAGAAATAAATTATAATTTACTTCTTATTAAGTATCTTCTTTAAATCTTCCTCTTCAACTAAGACCTCTCTGGCTTTACTCCCTTGATACTCTCCTACTATATTATCCTTTTCCATCCTATCAATCATTCTAGCTGCTCGATTATAACCAATTCTTAACTTTCTTTGTAGCATAGAGATAGAAGCCCGATGTTTCACTACTAACTCAACAGCTTTTTCATACAACTCATCTCTCTCATCATCAAGTTGAATCTCTACATTCTTCTCCTTAATCTTAGCTATCTTTTCAGCATACTCTGGTTTCTTTTGATCTCTCACAAAGTTAACAACCTGTTGTAGTTCTTTATCAGAGATAAAAGCACCTTGTAACCTTTTAGGTTGATTAGAGCCAACTGGAGAGAATAGCATATCACCTTTTCCTAGCAACTTCTCTGCTCCACCTGTATCTAAAATAGTTCTAGAATCTGCCTGTGATGATAAAGAGAAAGAGACCCTTGTTGGAATATTTGCTTTAATTAATCCAGTAATTACATCTACTGATGGTCTTTGAGTAGCAAGGATCAAATGAATTCCCGCAGCCCTAGCTTTTTGAGCAAGACGACAGATTGCTTCCTCTACTTCTTTAGCTGCAACCATCATTAAATCAGCTAACTCATCAATAATTACCACCACATAAGGTAAGGGATCGCTTCCTTCTGAGCTTATCTTTTTATTATAACTATCAAGACCTCTAGCTCCACTACCTGCAAATAGCTCATAACGATTCTCCATCTCCTGAACTACCCATCGTAGTGCTGTAGCAGCCTTCTTAGCATCATTGATTACTGGAGCTACTAAATGGGGTATCTGCTGATAAGCTGCAAATTCTACCATCTTAGGATCTATTAACATAAACTTAACCTCATCAGGAGTAGCCTTATAAAGGATACTATTAATAATACAGTTAACAAAGACACTCTTACCAGATCCTGTGGAACCAGCAACTAACATATGGGGCATATCCCCTAAATCTGCTACTAAGGTTCTCCCACTGATATCCTTACCTAAAGCCATAGTCAGCTTAGATTCTTCATTTTGAAATTCTTCAGACTCTAGCATCTCTCGAATAGATACCATCGCCTTGCTCTCATTAGGAATCTCAATTCCTATAGCAGCCTTACCTGGAATAGGAGCTTCTATTCTAACATCAGAAGCTGCTAGAGATAAAGCAATATCATCAGCCAAACCTAATATCTTGCTGACCTTTACTCCAGGAGCAGGCTGAAGCTCATAGCGAGTAATAGTTGGACCATAGCTAACATTCTTAATCTGGGCTCTAACACCAAAGCTATCTAATGTCTCTTGTAAAACATCAGCTTTATTAGTAAATTGAACTGAACTATTATCTACTTCATTTAATAAATCTAATGATGGTAGAGAATAGCAACCTGTAGCCAAGCTCTGTTCTGATTGTTGCTTAACTTCTAGCTTCTTATTAATTCGCTTACGTGGTTGATTCTTCTCATCTATAATAACCTTTTCTTCACTATTACTATCTTGTTTAGCATCAGTAGTAACTGCCACCTCTTTAGTAGCTGTCTTAAACTCTCTCTCTGCCCTATTTTCAGACCTTTCTTTAATCCCTTGTTTAACCTCTTCTTTAGCCTTACTTTTGAATAGTTCTTGTTTATCCATTACCTTAGCAGAAGTTTCTTGTTGCTGTATTAACTCTTTTGGAATCAATTCATCCTCAACTTGATTATCTTCTTCCTTGCTAACTTTTTTATTCTTTGTAAATTTCAAAAAGCTAAATAGACCTTTAAGAGAAGGTTTAGCTTTATTAGACTTGTCCTTATTTTTGGCTTTCTCTCTCTGCTTAGCTTTCTTTTGCTCTTTTGCCTTCTTTTTAGCTTTCCTTTGGGCTTTAGCCTTGGCCTTATCTTTCTTTTTAGCAAAGAAAGATATAAAACTCTTGTATAAACTCTTAATCTTAATCAGAATATTAACTAAAAATATATCACAAATCAACAATAACCCAATTAAGGTCAAAGCTGCTAAAATAACATATGTACCATATTCTGCAAAACACTTTCTAAATATATAGAGGATTACTCCACCTATTAACCCTCCACCTTTACCTTCTAAAGCTGCTTCAAACTCTAAAGGGTGTTCTACTTGTATATGAAGTAGAGTTTGAATAACTAGTAAGATGATTATAGTACCAATAGTCCTAGGAGTAAATTTAATCTTAGCCTTACTCCGATAAATCATAGTTATCCCTAAAATGATTAAAAGCAAAGGAAAACCATATATTCCCTTTCCAATAATATATCTCAATCCTTTATTGAATATATTACCAATTAATCCAGTATCCTTAGAAGAAAAACTAATCCAATTTAAAAAAGCCATTGCGATTAAAAATATCCCAATAAATTCATACTTCCTTTTAGCTAAAATCTCTTTTAAAGTATCCTTCATTAATCTTCACCTCTGCTAATTAATTCTCTCTACTTTACTAATCTCCTCCTTGATATTATTAGAATTGAGCAGATTTATTAAATTAAAAAACACATTTCAGTTTATCTTATTAGAAAAATAAGATTACACTTATACCTAAAACCCAACAATAATAAGCAAATATACTTAACTTCTCTTGATTAATCAGTTTTAATAATAATTTAATTGAAAAATATCCAGCTATAGCAGAAGCTAGAGTTCCTACAACCAATTCAATCACTGTAACATTAGCTAATCCTACAGTGGCTAAATCCTTTAGCTGTAGTAAAGTAGCTCCACCAATTACTGGTAATGATAATAAAAAAGAGTATTTAGCAGCTAACTTTCTATCTAGCCCTTTAAATAGCCCTGCAACTATAGTAGAGCCCGAACGGGAAACACCAGGAATAATCGCAAAGGCTTGAGCAAAGCCTACAATCCAAGCATCACTCATCTTTAAATCCTTTAAATACCTACTTTCTTTTCCAACTCTATCAGATAGCCATAACAATGTACCTGTTATCAGCAAAGCAAAACCGACCACCCTTAAAGTAGCAAATAACTGTTCAAAAATATCCTCAAATAAGATACCAATTACCCCAGCAGGGATTGAACCTAAAATGACATAAAGAGTTAACTTCCTATACTTAGGTTTTAAAGTAATCATTCCCACAATATCATCCCAATAAACCACTGTTACTGCTAATAAAGTACCAAAATGTAAGAAGACATCAAGGGTTAACCCCTCCTGGATATCTAAAAAATGTTGAAAGATGACTAGATGCCCTGAACTACTGATAGGCAAAAATTCTGTCACTCCTTGTACTATACCTAAAATAATAATTTTTAATAAATTCATTAACCTTCCTCCTTTAGTAAGTACAGTGACGGGTGACCAGTAACGAGTGACCAGTAAAACAATAATCATTATCAAAACCTCTTCACTCTTCACTCTTCACTCTTCACTCTTCACTCTTCACTCTTCACTCTTCACTCTTCACTCTTCACTCTTCACTCTTCACTCTTCACTCTTCACTC
>Ga0163226_1000016_pt1 | contig 39457 bp, 37 predicted proteins | sample MSEWel2016_07_13_2_FD_113144 | JGI IMG/M metagenome (GOLD analysis project Ga0163226, IMG submission 113144) | Subsurface microbial communities from deep shales in West Virginia, USA - MSEEL Well Study Marcellus 5H_2016_07_13 ...
ACTTAATGGATATATTGCGACACTTTTTATAAGTGTAAGTTGGTGTGGGAGTGTGAGTGAAATTCAATAGAAAGGCACTTCACACACACTCAAACTACTCACTCACACCGACACGAAAGTGTCGTAATATCCTTCTATTGTATCAGTTTACCTGCTAAAACAATATAAAAAATCAATCTAACCGAAAACTGATTGGTATCAGTACCCAGGAATAAACCTCTACATTACCTTTTTTAGTAGGATTGAACTCCCATTTCTTGACTACTTGTTGAGCAGTAGAGTCAAATTCTGAATATCCTGAAGACTTAGCCAACTGAACCTCTTCTACTATTCCCTTATTATCTATTAATACCTTTAATAAGACTCTACCTTCAATTTTCCTTCTTATCAATCTTTTAGGATAATCAGGCCGCTTATATTGGATGATTGTTGGAGCACTAACTCCTTTATCAGCTTTTTTATTAGTTAAATCTACAATAATTTTATTATCTTTATTGATTTTTTTGTTATTAATAACTTCTGTATTATCTTCCCGTTTATCAGACTTATTTGCCTCTCTTCTCTTATTACCCAACTCTTCTTTTTTACTTTTATTTTTCTTGACTTCTCTATCTTCTAATATCTCTTTCTTATCTTCTACCTCTACTTTGTCTTTAGACTCCTCCATAGAGCTATCATCTTCCACCTTTGTAGCTTCTTCTATCACCTCATTCTCTGAGATATTTTTAGATGGATTAGTCTTTCTTTCTAATTTCTTATTATCTTTTAACTTGCTTCCTACTTTACCTTCACTTTTCAATGCTTCAATATTATTCTCTAAGCTCTTCTTAGGCTTAGTCTCTGCTTTAACTTCTTCTACCTTTTCTTTCTTCTGTATATTCTGCCCAACTCTCTCTTTCTTAAAAATCTTGCTAACTTCCTTTAAGCTATCTTCTTTAATAATTTCTTTATCTTTTATTTCAACCTTCTTCTTTAGAGCCGACTTTATCTTAAATTTCTCTTGATTTAATTGAGGCTCTTCTTCTCCCAGATTAACTTTACTAATAGCTTTTTTCTGGTTGACTTTCGAATAAATAGCAAGCTCAATTACCGGTGATTCTCTTCTTAGAACTTTACCTTCTACATAAGCTAACTCTCCAAAGTATAACTTATTAACCAAATATCCTAATAATAAATGAACCATTATAGATACTACAAATCCTACCTTTAAGAGACCATTACCTTCGTTTAGCTGATTTAATAGCTTCACAATAAACCTCCACATCTAAATTAAAGGTAGGTGTTGACACCTACCTTTAGCAATCATTAAAACTTAGTACTTACCTTTAACATATAATTACGTTCTGGCATTGGATAATCTTCTATAATCTCATACTCTTTATCAAATAAATTATTGATATCTAATGATACTTCTATATCATTACTAAATCTTCTACTTATCTTAATATTTGTTATAAGGCATCTATCCATACTAGTACTAGCAGAGGAATAATCAGGGTACCAATGCTTTCCCGTTCTTTGACCTATAAATTGATTATTTATAGAAAAACTCAACTCTTTATTAGTATAATTTAAGTTAAAATTAGCTTTGTGATATGGCTTATAGTCCAATCTTTTATCTGTTTGATCATTTCTAGCATCTAAATAAGTATAATTGAATTCAGCAGTTAAATTTCTAAGTAATTCTTTACTTAAGATTAATTCTACTCCTGATACCTTAACTGAATCAATATTATATGTTTTTTCTGTTTCTCCATCCCAAGATATTAAGTCATCTATATCTTTTTTAAAATAATTTAATTCCCCTTTTATACCCTTATCCCTAAATCTTACTCCTGTTTCATATACTACAGCAGACTCAGGGTCTATACCTTCTTTCCCCGCATAAGCTAAATCAGAAAGAGTAGGAGTAACATAAGCTTCTTCTACTGAAGCATGTATATTAATTTTAGAATTAATGGTATAAACAGTAGCTATCCGAGGACTAAAGTTAGAATCATATAATTCATACTGATCATAACGAGCCCCAACTGTAAATTTTAAAGGTTTATTTACTTGCCAGTCATCTTGAACAAAGACAACCCTATTTAGATTATTCTGCTTACCTACAGTACTACCTTTAAGCCTCTCTTCTTCAAGCTGAAGACCATAAATTAAGGAATGATTCTGATAATAATTAGTTGTATTAAACTCTATCCCCTGCTTCTTAGAATAATTCTCATTATGTGGTGACCATGAATCATCTGGATCATCATAAATCATATCATGATTATTGTTGTAGAAGCTTATTTTCATATCACTACTTTCTGTCTGCCTCTTCCATTGTAGATTAATATTTGTATCACTATCTTTTTGTTTTGCATCAGGTCTTGGATCAATAATTGAGCCTGGTTGCTCCTTATCTGAATTAGTATCTTGTAGTGATAAGACTATATCAGAATAATCGCTTAAATCTAAGCTAAACTTTGCAAAAATATTCTGTTGATCTAGCCCACTATTATCACGATTACCATCTGAATTCTTCTTAGAGATAGACAGATTATAACCTAACTTCTCCACCTTTCCCCGATGAATCAGATTATAGGTTTGAGTGTCATAAGAACCATAACCTAATTTAACAATGGTCTTAGATTCTTCAGTAGCACCTTTAGTAATAATATTAACTACTCCTCCCAAAGCATTAGCTCCATACATAACTGAAGCAGATCCCCTCAGAACTTCTATTCTTTCTATCTGTTCAATACTTAATTGACTTAAATCAACTGCTCCATCTAAAGGATTATTCATCTCTTGACCATCAATTAAAACCAGAACATGTTTAGGGTCAGCACCACGAATGCTAATTTTCTTTGAACCTACTAATCCACCATAATCATTAATATCAACCCCTGCAATATCTCTTAACAGGTCAGCCACATTCTGGGCACTCTTCTGCTCAATCTCCTTTTCATCAATTACTTCTACACTTACTGGAGCCTCTGAAAGATTTTCCTCATATTTAGAAGCAGTTACCACAATCTCATCTAATGTAAAACTCACCTCAGTATCTTTAGCCATAACATTAAATCCTAATAAATTAACTACTAACAAAATAGCTAAACTTAATAAAATCTTCTTCATCATCTCTTACCTCCATTTTTAGTTAATCAATGCTGTATTCTCTAGTCTAAATTAATCTACTAAATTGCCAATTCAATCTACCTCCTCAAAATAATATTCAAAAATAAAAATCTACAATCTCCAAAAGATTGTAGATAATCTAGGTATATCTTAAGATTATTAACTAAAATATTAACCAAGTTATCTACCCATTTTACTCCCGAAAATCGGTAAATTTATAAATTCGGCAGGTCTCCTGACTTACAGCATTAAACTGTGCCTTCCCTGATATACTACATACCAAGTGATTTTCACAATTTATTAAAATTAATAGTCACTTGACTTTAACAGTTTTTAACTGTACACTGTCAACTGTAAACCATTAACTGCTTTTCACAGTGGCGGGTCCGCTCAGGATTCTCACCTGATTCCCTATTCTCTCTTAATTTCTTAAGAGCACCTAATCTACCCCTATTCAATTTTAATCTATTCTTTATTCCCTAAATGTACCCCCTCTTCAGTTCTACGATATAATCTACTTGTTGGATAAGCAAATTCAATATCAGGTTCTTGCCTAAACTTCTTAAGAATACTCTCAGAGATATTATTCTCCAAAACTCTTCTCATTCTAACAGTAGTCAAATAACGTAGGGTAATCTGTACTCCACTCCCTTTAATATCTACATAAGTAATTGGAGTAAACTTACCATATTTAATCATATAATTCTTACTCATCTCATAAATCCTCTTTTTGGCCCTTGCTTCTATCTCTTCCTCACTCTGTTCATAACCTGTTTCCAAGATAATCTCCTTAGCCCTCTCCCAATCACTCTCAAAGGTGACTAAGAACTTAATCTCGTTCCAGATACAACCAAAACCACGGGTATAATTGAATAAAGATGCATTAAAGATATTACTATTAGGAATATGGACCAACCTTCCTGTACTCTGGTCAGCCTCTACCCAGTTGCCTACTTCCAACAAAGTGGTATAAAAGACTCGAATATCAATCACATCACCCTGTACTTGATTCCACTCTATTCTGTCCCCTAAGCCAAAAGGACGGCGCAGGAGAATCAAGGTCCATCCTGCAATATTTAATAAGACTTGATGCAATGCTAAAGCTAAACCAGCAGACAAGAAACCTAAATAAGTAGTTAAAGTAGAGGGTCTCTCTAACCAGATTAAGAGGATAAATATTAAAATTATAAAGAAGACCGAATAATAGGTTATCCTTCTAGCTTGATGCCTCCTCTTAAAATCTTCAACCTTGGAGTTGATAAACCTAACAATTCCAAAACCTATTAGATATGTAATAATAACTACCCCTACAGATAATAAAATTTTCTGTATCAACGGATCATTGATATCAATAGCAGTCAAATCCAAAATAAAAACACCTCTCATTATTTATTAGAGAATAAATTCTAAGGTTAAGTAAATCAGAAAAACACTGTTTCTATGTTAAGCTTAAGCTTAAGCTTGATCTAATACTAAATCTTAATCTTAATCTGTAATATCAAATATAGTCATCCAACTTTAGAATGAAACAATAGAAAGATAGTATGACACTTTTTGGAATCTGGAATCAGTAGTCAGGAATCACTTATAAACACTGGTTCCAGATTCTTAAAATTATATCTGTAACTATAATTAGTGTTAATCACAAAGTTCGTTGTTGAACCTTTGTTTTTTATCGGTGTTAATTCGTGGCTAATAATTCTTTTGTTTTTATTTTTTACTCATTATTCATCACTTGTTACTTTTCACTAGCTTCACATAAGGACGCCTAGCACTATTATCAATCTCAACATCACAACCATAAACACTTTTGATATTATCATAAGTTATAACTTTATCTGGATTACCAATAGTATTTACCTTACCCTGATTTAATAATAATAAGCGGTCACAGTATTGGCTTGCTAGATTAAGATCATGTAAAACCACCACAATAGTAGCACCTTCTTTACTGAGCTTAGCCAACAAGTCAAAGATTTCCAATTGATAGTTAATATCTAGAGCTGAAGTCGGTTCATCTAATAATAACAGCTCAGCCTCTTGAACTAAAGCCCTAGCCAACAACACTCTTTGCCGCTCACCACCACTGATACTATTAATTGATTCATCAGCTAAACTAACAATATTTGTTAGCCTTAAAGCCCTCTCTATTACTCTTTTATCAGCTTGACTTATACCCTGCCAATTTTTTAGATAAGGATGACGTCCCATCTCTACAACCTCTTTGACAGAGAAATCAAAATCAATCTCTGTACTCTGGGGTAGTACAGCCAAGACCTGCGCTAGTTCTTTACGTTGATACTCGTCTAACTTCTTGCCTAATAAAGATATTTCTCCACCATCTTTGCTAATAATATTAGACAGCAACTTTAATAGAGTGGATTTACCTGAGCCATTAGGACCGATAATTCCAAATAATTCTCCCTTTCTGACTGTAAAAGTAATATCCTCTATCAGTCTAGATTTACCATAAGAGAAGCTTAAATCGTCTACTTTTAATATATTCATAATTAAACCACCTAAACCATATTCTAATCCAAAATCTTTTCCAATTTCAAATTGAAATTCAATGGGGGTATTAAGATACTTTGGAGTTGACGGTTGACAGTGTACAGTTGACAGTTAAAAAAATTAAAATCAAATAAAAATAATCTCTATATAAGTAATTATATGGGCTTTAATGGTTTTAATTTTAGGTCTTAACTGTCAACCGTTAATTGTCAACTTATAAAGTGTTACAATATCCCTGACATCACATTCAAATTTGACTCCAGAATCACAAATCAATATCTAAAAATCATTTAAAATTCACCTTTCTCTTCTGTAATAAATAGATAAAAAAAGGTGCTCCACATAAAGCTGTAATAATTCCAACAGGCAACTCAGTTGGTGCCAAGATAGTCCTAGCTATTGTATCTGTTACTATTAGGAAAATAGCACCTCCTAAAGCCGATGCAGGTAATAATATTCTATGATTGGGTCCTAAAATTAATCTCAAGATATGAGGAATAACCAGACCAATAAAACCAATTATTCCACTGACCGAGACCGCCATAGAAGCTAATAATGAACCAGCTAATAATAAAAGTAATTTAACCTTCTCTACCTCTACTCCTAGATAGTAAGCAGTTTCTTCACCCAATAGAAGTATGTTCAAATTATCTGCTAAAAAATACACTATCAGAAAACCTACTATAATACCTGGTAAAATCGCCTTAATCTCTTGCCAACTACTATTTGCTAGACTGCCCATCAACCAGTAAAAGACCTTCTGCAAATTTCCACTATCTAAAATCATTAATAAGGAGACCAATGCTGACAAAAAGAAGCTGATTGCTATCCCTGATAATAGTAAAGTTGAAATAGGTACCTTTCCCTTGGTCTTGGCCAAATTATAAACAAAAAAAGCTGTAATAACAGCACCTAAAAATGCAAAAAAAGCAAGACTACTAATTCCTCTCCAATAATATATTAAACCAAAATTAATTGCTAGACCAACCCCTAATGAAGCCCCTGAAGAGATACCAATAATATAAGGATCAGCCATTACATTCTTAAATATTCCTTGAAAGACTACTCCAGATGTAGCAAGGGCCATCCCTACTAAACTAGCTAACAAAATCCTAGGAAGACGAATCTTATAGATAATTGTCTTCTCAATAATAGTTAGATTACCTTTAATTACAGCAGTAATAGGAATCTTGACAGTTCCCAAACTAAGAGCAACAATAATGCTTAAAATTAATAGCATAAATAAAATTATAATTATTAATATATCCTTCACTTTAATTTCCATATCTAATTCTCCAAATTTATTTCAGGATGTATGGCTTGAACAAAAAGTTTTAAAGCCTTAATTATTCTCGGACCTGGTCGATTAATAATATTTGCATCAAAGATATAAACTCTACCCTTTTTAATCGCTTTAATATACTGATAATTAGACCTAGCTTTAATCTTAGCAGGGGTTAACCTTTCCTTCCAACTATCATAAGTAGCAATATATACATCAGGATTTTCAGCTAGTAACTGCTCCATACTATATTGTGGCCAAGTACCTTGGGCTTTAGTACCGATATTATATCCTCCAGCCTGCTTAATTAAATCATTGATAAAGGTATCCTCTCCTACTGTATATAAAGGATCATTCCAAACCTCATAAAAGACCTTTACTTCATCTTCTTGCTTAACTGCTCTCTTGACCTTTTTAATAATAGAGTTGTATTCTGCAGTTAATCTGTCTGTTACTTCTCTGCCCCTTTTACTCTTAGCTGTCAGCTTAGCTATCTTAGCAATTACAGATATCGTCTCTTCAATATTATCAGGATTAAAACCAGCTACAGTTATTCCTAACCCCTCTAAGCTCTTGATAGTATCTTTAGGAACAATTCCTCCTGCTAATACTAAATCAGGTTCTAAAGCGATAATAGACTCTACATTATCAACCCCTACTTTATCCTTAGACTTTGCCCTAGCTGGATAATCACAAAAATCTGTCACCCCTACAATTCTATCTTCTAGATTCAACTCATATAGCATCTCTGTAATACTAGGAGCCAATGAGATAATCCTTTGTGGTTTTCTTTCTATAACGACTATCTTTCCCAAATCATCAACTAGCTTAACTTTAGAACTAGCTTCTACTTGTCCATATTTACTAAATAATAGTACTAAAATAAATACTATTAACAATAACCTATTCAATCTCGTTAACATCTTATCCTCCCTTTGACCTATTGATTACTCATCTAGACTAATTGCAACTAAGAATCTCATTAAAATAAAAAGTCCCTAACTGTAAACATAGCTAGGGGGAGATCATTCCCTATCTTGTCCTCGAAGATAGCTCTCTTTATCCTTATTAGGCAGGTCTCCTGACTTCCAGCTTAAGAATAGATTTTAGCTTTCCTGATATATAAATATCAACTGCTTCCTAGAATCTATTAAAGTTAATAGTTACTGAGTTATTCGGTAAAATATCCCTTTGAGTCTAACAAGATGACTCTTTGTATAATACCATTAACTGCTGTTACAGTGGCGGGCCCGCTCAGGATTTACACCTGATTCCCTATTCTCCCTTAGCCATAACTAAAGGCACCTAATAAATCTATTTTATTATAAAGATCTTTAGTTTAATACTATTTCTATAATACTTATACCTTCTCCTCTTTATTTTAGAAATTTAACTATTAAAATCATCCAAGTATCTGATTATGAGGATATTGAAACATTTTTAGGAATCAGGAACCAGTTATCAGTGAAATAGACTGATTCCATATTCCCGATTCCTGACACGAAAGTATCGCATTCTCTCTATATTCTGCTAATTATTATATCAACAAAAGAGATACATATTCTAAATAATCATATCAAAAAATAAAAACAACTGCAACTGCAGTTGTTAATAAACCAATCTTAAGCCAACCTCATATTTACCATCTCTTCTATTATCAAATTCTCTCTTCTCTTTAACCTTTAACCCTTCAGTCCATCTAGAATCTAACTCATCAAAAATATCTTTAGGAATTAAATAAGTATCACCTTTAAGATTAAAAACCAAATATTGAGCATTACCTTCTAGCCTAGTTGCATTTTTCTCAAGTAAGTAACTATAAATTTTTTCATATCTAGATGTTTCAGTCATATTATAAATTAATCTATCAGCCATTCCAAAAAAATCCTTCATCAATTCAGTTGTAGTAAATATCTCTCCTTTAGATATCTTCACTATATTTTCCCCCTTATTTAATGTCAACCAATTTGCTAAAGATAATCATAATATATACTTTATATTCTTAACATAATCTTCAAAATGATACTATCTTAGAGATTCTAATTTTAATTTATCATTATAAACTACTTCATCTTATCTATTTCAATTTGAAGCTTCTCAATTATTCTTTTTTCCAACCTAGAGATATAGGATTGAGAGATACCCAATATATCTGCAACCTCTTTTTGAGTTAACTCCTGTTTATTCTTCTGTAAGCCAAATCGTAAAATCATAATCTTTTTCTCTCTAGTAGTTAAGTTCTCCATTGCTTCTATAAGTAATTCTTTATCTACTTCTTCTTCAATATACTTATAAATCAAATCAATTTCAGTTCCTAATACATCAGAAAGCTTTAACTCATTACCATCCCAATCAACATTTAATGGTTCATCAAAGGATATCTCAGAACGTTTCTTATTATTCTTTCTCAAATACATTAAGATTTCATTTTCAATACAACGAGAAGCATAAGTAGCCAACTTAATATTCTTACTTACATCAAAGGTATTAACAGCCTTAATCAAACCAATAGTACCAATTGAGACCAAATCTTCAATATCAATTCCTGTATTATCAAATTTACGAGCAATATAAACTACCAAACGGAGATTTCTTTCAATCAATACACTTCTAACGGCTTGGTCACCCTTCTCTAACTTATTTAATAGATACTCTTCTTCTTTATTAGATAGTGGTGGTGGTAAAGCTTCACTATTCCCAACATAAAATACATTTTTAGCGCTATAAAGTCCTAATACTTGTAACATTTTAATAACATAAAGTCTAAGTCTAAGTTTTAAATTAATAATCATTGAACGCAAAAAAATCGCCTCCCTTTTTTTTATGCTCGAAGCACTTCTGGGTTTAATAATGCTTGATAATTGTTATCCTTATCTAACCTCTTATCCTGTAAAGCTATTATTACTCTTTTAGTTGTAAAGATCTCATCTTTTGTAGTAATTGTAACCATATCAGGCCTAAAGCCAATTAGCATTCCATTATCTTTTCCCAAAGAGTAAAAAGGTATCAACCTAAATCTACTAATCCAGTCATTATCAGTCATCTCATTTAGTAATCTGCCAGTATCATTTTTATACCTATAGAAAGCTTTCTTTACTTTATCTGGCAATATTTCATCTAAAGCCCCTACCTCTACTACTATAACAGGTACCTTAGTTAAGGGATCCTGCAACTGATTTCCTGTATCCACTAAAGCCTTTAACTTAACTAATTTATCATCAAAACTAATTACAACTGGAATACAGAATATATCTGGTAGTAACTTATATTGGATGAACATCCAACCAAACTTCCCGATTATAATAATCAAGATTGAACCTAAAATAATAAGCTCTGGGGGAATATTTAAAACTTGTGCTAAACTATCTAATGGTGTTCCTCCTGTCAAATTATAAAGAGCAAATATCGCTCCAGCTGTTACAAAAGTTATTAAATAAAAATAACCAACAGCTTTAAAGAAATACTTACGAGATAAAGGAGCAAAAGCAACTAATATCATTGCTATAGATATCAAAAAATGAAAATAAATTCGATTTAAAAACCTAAATTGGGGTAAAATAATTACTATTGTATAAACTGTCCCCAACACCGAAGTTAAAAATAACCTCCAAACCTTATAATTTAAATCTGACAATTTAGCTGATGCCCATAAAATCAAATAATTCATTACTAGATTAATAAATGAAAAAAGATCTAAATAAACTACTAACTTCATTTAATTCTCTCACCTGCTTCACTCCCCTATTAAGAAGTATATTACTAGGATTTTAAAATATAACTAAAAAATTTGAATTATAATCTATAATTAAATCCTTTTTACTAGTTTTATGTCGAAATAAAAAAATCTCGATACCCTAAGGGCATCGAGATTGAATTAAAATTTTCTATTTCTCCTTAAAAAAGCTGGGATATCTAAATCATCATTAGAAAATGATTTAATATCTAAGTCCTCTTCTCTTCTAACACGTTCCTTCTTCTCTTGTGGCTTTTCTTTCTCTTCCTCCTGTTTGACCTCTTTTTTACTAATTCCTTCTTGATCAAAACCAGTAGCAATTACAGTTACCTTAACTTCATTCTCTAAGTTTTCATCTACAACTGTACCCAGGATAATATTTGCTTCAGGGTCAGCCACTTCAGAGATAACATTAGCTGCTTCATTAGTTTCATGCAATCCTAAGTCTTTACCTCCAGTGATATTAAGCAAAATACCTTTAGCCCCTTCAATAGATGCTTCCAATAACGGAGAAGCAATAGCAGCTTTAGCAGCCTCTGCTGCTCTATTCTCACCACTAGCTCTTCCAATTCCCATTAAAGCAGAGCCAGCATCGGTCATGATCGTCTTTACATCAGCAAAGTCAAGATTAATCAAACCTGTGATTGTAATTAAATCAGAGATACCTTGTACACCTTGTCTTAAAACATCATCAGCAGTTTTAAAGGCATCAATTAGAGTAGTCTGCTTCTCAACAACCTCCAATAATCTATCATTAGGAATGATAATTAAAGTATCTACCTTCTCCTTCAAATTTTCAATTCCATATTGAGCTTTTTGCATACGTTGACGCCCTTCAACAGTAAATGGCTTAGTTACAACACCTACTGTCAAAGCACCTGATTCTTTAGCAATCTCTGCTACAACAGGAGCAGCTCCAGTTCCTGTTCCACCACCCATACCTGCAGTAATAAATACCATATCAGCACCACTTAAAGCCTCAGCAATCATATCACGACTCTCTTGAGCAGCTTCTTGACCAATCTCAGGGTTAGCTCCTGCACCTAAACCATTAGTTAACTTCTCGCCAATCTTTAGGGTAACTTCTGCTCTTGATGCTACTAAAGCCTGCCCATCAGTATTTACTGCAATAAACTCTACACCTTTTAAGCTAGATTCGATCATGCGATTAACAGCATTATTGCCGCCACCGCCTACACCGACTACTTTTATATTAGCGAAATTCTCCATTTCAGCTCCAAACTCAAACATTAATACTCCTCCCTTGCTAAGCTAATTAGAATATATTTTTAAACCATTTTCCTACTGTATCAAATAAGTTTTTGATCAACAGTTCTTCATTCATATCTTGTTCTGAATAATCTTCATAATTTTCAGCGCCATAATGGACCAAACCTACACCAGTAGAGAAGATAGCCCCATTATCCTCAGAAAATTGGGTATATCCTTCTCCAATATCATAAATGGAACCATCTAAATATTCCAATATACTATTTATATTATCAGGTACTCCTACCCTTACTGGCATTCTTAATTTTCTAGAAGCAAATTCAGGAATTCCCTTCAATAAAGATCCACCACCAGTCACAACCATTACTGAAGGTGTTAATCCACTATAACCAGCCTTAATAATCTCTTGATGAACCAAACTAAAGATCTCATCAACTCTAAATTGAATAATTTCACATAATAATTGGCGAGAAAAAACCCGAGTTTCATTACTACAACTTTCCACTAATTCAATCTCATCATCTTCATCTACAAACTCTGAGCTCGCACAGCCATATTGAACCTTTATTCTTTCTGCATCAGCAATAGAGGTTGTCATAATAACATTCCGTCTCATCCATTCTGCTATATCCTTGGTTACATGGTCACCTCCTACTGGTAAACTGGATGTATACCAGACACTGCCACCTCTAAAAATAGCTATATCAGTAGTTCCGCCACCCATATCTACCAGCACACCACTATCTTTATCACTTCCTGTCAATACTGCCTTACTTGCAGCTAGTGGTTGTAAAACTATTCCTGCAACATCAAGTCCTACCTTATGAATACTCTTAATTAAGTTTTGAATAGAGGTTGCTGAACCTGTAATTATATGGGTTTCTGCCTCTAATCTCACTCCAGACATCCCTAAAGGGTACTTAATATCTTTACACCCATCTACAATAAATTCTCGAGGTAACACATGAATAATTTCACGTTCTGGGGGAATAGAAATAATTTTAGTAGCCTCAATCACTCTTTCAATATCATGTCTAGTAATCTCCTTATTTTCCCCTGTAACAGCTACTACCCCATGACTGTTTGTAGAAGAAATATGAGAGCCAGCAATTCCAACAAAAGCTGATTCTATCTCTACTCCAGCCATTCTTTCTGCTTTGGTTACCGCTTTTTGTATAGAAGATACAGTATCATCTATATCCACAACCATCCCTTTTTTTAAACCAGTAGAAGGGCTGGTACCTATCCCAATTATATTGGCACTTTTATTTTCATTTATTTCGGCAATAATAGTACATACTTTAGTAGTCCCTACATCAATACCTGCAATTATGTTTCTACGTGCCACTAAAAGCCCCCCTTTCTATAATAAACAAATTCAATATCTTGTTTAACAAAGCTAAACATCCTTTTTAATCTTAAATTCAACAAACATATTCAATTCCCTCTTTTTAAAAGTATATTTTCTAAAAAAAACTATTATAGCCTTCATTAAAAATTAATCTTTATAATAGAATTTAATAAGATTACAATAAAAACCAATAAATATTTAACTTACAAATTACTTATAGATTAGTAAATCTAGAATAAAATTCAACTACCTAACCAGCCAAACCCTAACTACCAAAGTAAAAATTGTCGCACTATCTAAGTTTTATTTTAAATTCACATACCTATAAAAGAAAATTTTGTTAATAGAACCATCAAACCAAAATTTAACAATAAAATTCTAACAGATTATCTCTCATTTTGCAAGGCGTACAATCACATTATTTCCATATCTTAAATCTATATATTCAATTTTTTGACCTTTAGACTTAATATCATTGTATACTGAGGTAAAGATTTTAGACTTTGCTTTATTGTCAAAATTACTACTTAATTTTACTACTCCACCATCTACTAAGAATAACTGAATTCCATCTTCTTTAGTGATATTTAGCTCTGAAATCTCCCCTAGCACTTGATCTGATAACAAACCTAAGTAACTAATAGCCTTTTTAATTTGACTATTAATCTCAAGTTGATCTCCTTCATTAATAACTTCAACACCAGTAACTAAAGGCAGATTCCAATAAGCTAAATTCTTAGTTGTAGCTATAATCTGACCTTCACTATCGATAATTTGATAAGAAGATTGAATACCTATTATTGCTATAGGACGCCTTTCATTAACCTCTATAATCAGTCTCTTTGGTAAATCTCTAGTAACAACAACCCCCTTAATTTGAGGTAACTCAATTAATTTATTCGCTAATTTTCGACGATCAATATTAAAAATATTAATATCTTCTAAATCACAATAGGTGATTATATCTTCATCAGATAGAAGTTTATTCCCTTTTATCTCTATATCCTCCAATTGGAAATAATTCGAATTAACTAAACTTACCAATCCTAGTATTAGTAGTACTCCTATAGTAATCAAATAAATAATCTTATGCTTGTCCACAGTATCACCTCACTTTATTAAAAGGAAATTTAAAGGAACTGACTTCTTAAAAATTGCATTTAAAACTCTCATTATATATCTTCTTCTCTAATCATAATATCATTGTTTAGATTCAGTTCACTTATGTGTAGAGATAAATCTCTATTTAGATTCCAAAAATAATCCTCTATAAAATCTACTAAAATCTTGAGTAGACACAGAGATATACCCCTACACAAAATTATTTAAAATCATCTCTAAGAACAAAAATATAGAATATATTAGAAAACTAAGGGTTAGTTTTAACTAACCCTTAATTTTACTTCTCTAAGGCATTTTCCAATATCTTAACTACAAGTTGATCAAAATCTATTCCAACAACTTCAGCTGCTTGAGGCAAAAGACTTGTTTCAGTCATACCAGGAATAGTATTTACCTCTAAAACATAAGCCTCTCCAGCAGAGTTTATCCTCAGATCAACTCTCCCCATACCTTTACATTTTAAAGCTTGATAAGCCTTTAATGCTAAAGTCTCTGCCTTCTTATAAACTACATCTGGCAATTCAGCTGGTATAATAAAGTCTGTCATCCCTTTAGTATATTTGGACTTAAAGTCATAAACTCCCTCTTTTGGTCTAATTTCAATAATAGGTAAGACCTGTGGTGATTGATTCCCTAGCAATCCAATAGTTATCTCCTTACCTGAAATAAACTCCTCTACTAACAATTCCTGATCATATTTGAAAGCCTCTTTAATAGCCTCTCTAAGTTGATTTTTATTCTTTACTATAGATAAACCAAGGCTTGAACCTTCTAAGGAAGGCTTAACTACTATTGGTAATCCTAGCTCATCAATTAAATCCTTTTCTATTTCATCAAGTTTGCCTTCTACTTCATTAATCTTTAAAACCACAAACTTTGGAGTCTCAATGTTTAAGTTGTTAAAGATTCTCTTAGACATAATTTTATCCATTGCTAGAGCACTAGCTAAGACTCCAGAACCAGTATAAGGGATCCCTTCTAGTTCTAGCAACCCTTGAATAGTACCATCTTCACCAAAACGTCCATGTAAAGCAATAAAAGCAATATCAACCTCTTGTTGATATAAAGCCTTATGTAAATTATTGGCTGGATCGATATCTATAGTACTATATCCTTGTCTACTTAATGCATCTAAGATAGCCTTACCAGTCTTTAAAGAAATCTCCCTCTCGGCAGATTTCCCACCCCTAATAACTGCAATTCTCTTATCCTTCAATATTGCCCTCCCCCTTTTAGCTCTCTTCGCGACGTATTTTAGCACCTAAACTAGTTAACTTTTCTGTTAAAAATTCATATCCTCGATCTATGTGATAGATATTCTCTACTCTTGTCTCACCTTCTGCTATCAACCCAGCTAAGACTAAAGCTGCTCCTGCTCTTAAATCAGTTGCCTCTACAGTAGTCCCTGAAAGACTCTTGACCCCTTTGACAATAGCTGAATTACCTTCAATTTTAATATTAGCACCCATTCTACGCAATTCATCAGCATGCTTTAAACGGTTTTCAAAGATTGTCTCAGTTACTATACTAGCCCCTTGCGCTATTGATAGAAAGGTCATAAACTGAGATTGCATATCAGTAGCAAAACCTGGATATGGTAGGGTCTTAATATTTACCCCTTGCCATTTATCTTTACCAATAACTCGTATTTGATCTCCATCTACATCAAGCTTTACTCCTGCCTCAACTAACTTGGCTATTACAGCTTCAATATGTTCCGGAATGACATCTTTAACCAAAACATTACCTTTAGTAATTGCAGCTGCTACTAAAAAAGTTCCCGTTTCTATCCTATCTGGAATGACTTGATAATCAACAGGATGTAATTCTTTGACACCTTGTATTTTAATCACATCAGTTCCAGCACCACGTACACTAGCACCCAACTGATTGAGGAAATTCTGTAAATCTACAATTTCAGGCTCTCTAGCCGAATTATAAATTACTGTTTTTCCTTCAGCTAAAACTGCTGCCATCATAATATTTTCAGTTGCGCCTACACTAGGGAAATCAAGATGGATCTCTGCACCAGTTAACTTCTCTGCCTTTCCTTCTAAATAACCATGTCCTTGCTTAAATTCTACTCCTAAAGCCTTTAACCCTTTTATATGCAAATCAATAGGTCGAGTCCCAATACTACACCCTCCAGGTTGGGAAATTTTAAACTCCCCAAATCTACCTACTAAAGGTCCCATTAAAAAGACTGTTGCTCTCATCTTTCTCATCAAATCTTCAGGAATTTGACAAGAGTTCAAACCTTTAGTATCGACAATTAATCTATCATCTTCTGATTTAGCTTTAGCTCCTAAAGTTTCTAAGACCTCTTTCATAACTCTAACATCACGTAATTTGGGTACTCTACCTATAACACATTCTCCACCTGCCAAAACAGTTCCCGCTAAAATCGGTAAAACTGCATTTTTTGCACCACTGATAGTTACTTCACCTTGAAGCTTTTGACCACCATTGATTATAAATCTGCCCATCCTTTCACCTCCTATTTTGAACTTAAAAAGATAATCTCTCTTTTTAAACTTATTCCAAACTTGTTTAAGACAAGATTCTCAACTTTACCTATCAACTCTAAAACCTCTTCTGCCGTAGCTGAACCTAAATTGATTATAAAATTAGCATGTTGGGTAGATATTTGAGCATCACCAACCCTTAGCCCTTTCCCACCTGACTGGTCAATCAATCTTCCTGCCGACTCATTAGGAGGATTTTTAAAGATACAACCTGCATTTGGCCATTTTAAAGGTTGACTTCTCTTTCTCTTTGATAATAGTTGCTGACCTTCTGTGATTATCTCTTGAGAATCCTTTGCAACTAATTCTAACTCTGCTTCTAATATAATCTCTTTACTATTTTGAAAAGGACTACTTCTATAACTAAAGTCTAACTCTTTACTATTATATATTTTAACCTCTCCAGTTGTTGATAAGGTCTTTACTTTAACTAGCAAGTCCCCTATAGAACGTAAATCACCTATACCAGCATTCATCACAATTGCTCCACCTAAGGTTGCTGGTAAGCCCATAGCAAATTCTAAACCACTCAACCCTCTTTTCGTAGCCCTTGTAGATAATAATGGTAAACTCAAACCTGCACTAGCAATTAATCTATTCCCAACAAACTCTAGCTTAACATTTTTTTGTGGCAATTTAATGACAACATCCGATAATCCTTCATCACTGATCAATAGATTGCTCCCATTTCCTATTAGGTAATAATTAATCTTATTTTGATAAAGGTATTTAATTAATTTTTCTAAATCTTTATCATGTTTAGGGATAACTAAAAGCTCAGCAGGACCCCCAATTTTGAAAGATGTATGATTCTTTAACGGTTCATCAAAGAGAATATCACCCTCGATTAAATCACTAATTTGCTTTTTATGTATTGCTTCCAACATAACCACCCCAATTTGATCGGCAACTAGACCATCTGAAAAACCAATCTCAAAATATAGAACCTATAGAAAAGGTCATCTCAAAGGTAAATACACCCTATAATATGCAAGTTCAAAGCAAACTGTTAATAGAATTTGTATATCAGCAACTACCTAATACAAATCAATAAAAAGTAATGCTTAGTCTCCTATATCTAAATATAAACTTGTCCACTTCATGTCCAATTTATAGGGGTGTAGTTCATTACACCCCTAACAAATCTTTAATTAAAGTAATTAATTTTTCAATAGCCTGTGGTTGACCTAAATCTTTGCTCGCATTAGCCATTTTAAATAATTTTTTTTCATAAGTAAATAAATCACTAATAAGTTTATCTAAAACTTCTGTTGTCAATTCATCATCTAAGATAACCTTAGCTGCTCCCTTCTTCTCTAAAGACTGAGCATTATACAACTGATGATTTTCAGAAGCATAAGGATATGGAATCAAAACAGCTGGTATACCACAAGCAGTAATCTCTGCTAAACCTGTTGCCCCAGCCCGGGATATAACTAGGTTAGCAACAGCCAATGCTGCAGCCATGTTATATAAATAGGGCTTAATCATAATGTTCCCTCTTTCTATATCCTTTATTCCCATTTCCTTAGCTTTATCCATTACAAAATCAAAATCCTGCTTACCTGTAATATGTAAAAGCTGTAGATTTGAATTTCTAAGCTTGGGATATAGCCCGATAACAGCCTGATTAATGCTTCTAGCTCCTCTACTACCTCCAAAAACCAAGATAACCTGCTTACCTTCTGCTATCCCTAGCTCTTTTAATGCTTCACTTCTATCCTTCTTTAAAATCTCTGGTCTAATTGGATTACCTGTTAAACTAGTCTTCTCTTTAGCTTTAAAATACCTTTTAGCATCAATATTACTCAAAGCAATCCTATCTACAAATCTTGCTAATAATTTATTAGTTATGCCTGGATAAGCATTCTGCTCATGAATTAAAGTAGGAACTTTAGATAAAGCAGCTGCTAACACTATAGGTCCACAAACATAGCCCCCTGTTCCAATAACTATATCAGGCTTAAAATTCTTAACAATCTTTCTAGCCTCAATTAAACCTACCCCTGTCTTTAAGATAGATTTGAATAATTTCAAGGATAACTTTCTAGGTAGACCCTGTACAGAGATAGTCTTTAAATCATAGCCTGCTTTTGGAACAATATCTGCCTCTAGCCCCTGCTTAGTCCCAACAAAGATAATCTCTAAATCATCAAACTCCTCTTCTAAACCACGAGCAATTGCTAAACCAGGATAGATATGCCCTCCTGTTCCACCACCAGAAATTAAAACTTTCATATATTAGTCACCTCAATTTATAGTAAATCGTGATACATTCAATAGAATACCCACACCAGCTAACATAAATACCAAAGAGGAACCTCCATAACTGATAAAAGGTAAGGTGATTCCAGTAACTGGCATAGACCCACTTACCACGGCTAGATTAACCATAGCCTGCAAAGTAATCATAGTTGTAATCCCTACAGCTATTAAGCACCCAAATAAATCTTCAGCCTGTAGAGCTATTTGTAACCCCCTCCAAGCAAAGACAAAATAAAGCAAAATAACTGTAGATGTTCCTATAAAACCTAACTCTTCTCCTAAAACAGAGAAGATAAAGTCTGTTCCTGGTTCTGGCAAGTAGAAGAATTTTTGCCGACTACGCCCTAACCCTAATCCAAATAATCCTCCTGAACCTAGAGCATATAACGACTGAATAATGTGAAAACCTGAACCTAAAGGGTCTTTCCAAGGATCTAGAAAAGAAAGTAGCCTCTTTAATCGGTAGGGAGCTGTAATAATCATATAAAAGACTGCTGGAATAGATAAAGACCCTAAACCAATTAAATGTATCCACCTAGCCCCTGAAGCCAAAAGCATCACAAATACTGTCCCTCCAATAGTAACAGCTGTTCCCAAATCAGGTTCCATTAAAATTAGCCCAAAGACAATTCCTAAGATAAATAAAGCTGGTACTAATCCTTTCCAAAAATCTTTGACCTCTTTATTCTTCAAAGCCAGAAAACGAGACATATAAATCACCATAGATACTTTAGCAATCTCTGAAACCTGTAAGGGAGGTAATGGTCCTAAGTCAATCCAACGACTTGATCCTTTTACACTCTTTCCTATCCCTGGAATTAAAACCATAATCAGAAGTGCAACACTCCCTAATAAAATCTTGGGAGCCCATTTAATATATTGATGGTAATCAAACCTCATAAAAAAAATCATTACCCCAATTCCAATAATTGACCACATCAACTGTCTCTTTAAAAAGTAAAAACTATCATTATACTTCTGAGAAGACGAGATTGATGTAGAGCTAAAGACCATCACTACACCGATACATAGTAAAGTCACTACTACAAAAAAGATTATAAAATCAGGAGCCTTTTTATACATAATATTCCCCCTACTAAGGCAGTTAACAGTTGATAGTTGACGGTTGACAGTTAAATTCAAAAACTTCAATTCTATATAACATATGAAAAAGAATTTAAATTATTTTAGCTACAAATTAGCACATAAGTCACATGAATAAAATTAAAAGATCAATTTAATATCTTAATAAAAAAATAATTAACTATTTATAGATAAACAACTCTAGAATGAAATAATAGAAAGGTAATGTAACACTTTTAGCAATCTGGAATCAGTAGTCAGGAATCAGTTATAAACACTGGTTCCAGATTCCTGATTCCTGACACGAAAATGTCACAATATAACCATTAAATTACACTTTAGACTTGGACACCTATATATATAGTAATCAGTACTATATGAAAGTTTTGAGCTCTTTATTTTTTAACTATCAACTGTCAACTGTACACTGTCAACTGCTCTTACTGCTTCTTTAAATTCTCTTCCTCTTTGCTCATAATTATCAAACATATCCCAACTAGCACAAGCTGGTGATAATAGGACAATACCTTTACCACAAGCTAACTGTGTAGCTACTTTAACTGACTCTTGAATACTCTCAACACGGTAAATAGAGTCATATCCTATCTTCTTGAGACTAGCTTCAATTTTATCAGAAGTCTCTCCTAATAAGACTACACCCTTAACCTTCTCTCTAATAACTTTAGCAAAATCATCAAATTCAGACCCTTTATCCTTTCCACCTGCGATAATAACTAACGGTGGATCAAAGGTCTCTATTGCCTTCATAGAAGCAATAGGATTTGTTCCTTTAGAATCATTAATATATCGAACACCATTGATCACAGCTACCTCTTCAATTCTATGTTCCACCCCAGAAAAGTTCTTTAGGACACCTACTAATATACCTTTACTAGCTCCCATTAATAGAGAACTAGCCACTGCACCTAAAGCATTTTCCAAATTATGAGGTCCTTTAATTCCAATCTCCTTTATATCAATAATCTCTTCTTCTCTTTCTAAAAAATTAGCTACTATCTTATTATCTTTTAAATAAATACCATTTACTAATTTTTCTTGCTGACTGAAAAATATCACTTGCCCTTGAGTATTATCAGCAAATTTTCTAACTATAGGATCATCATAATTTAAGATAGTATAATCATCTTTGGTCTGGTTCATAAGTAACTTTCTTTTAGCCTCAATATATGCTTCAAAACTACCATGGCGGTCTAAATGATCTGGTGTAATATTTAAGAAAAGGCTGATATTTGGCCTAAACTCTTTAATTTCTTCTAATTGGAAGGAGCTAATCTCTGCTATTACAATATCTTCTTTCTCTAATTTAGGCACATCCTGAATCAATGCTCTACCTATATTCCCACCAACTACAGTCTTTCTTCCAGTAGCTTTAAATATCTCCCCAATCAAAGTCGTTGTCGTAGTCTTACCATTGGTACCTGTAATAGCAATTATAGGAGCTTTACAGAAATGATAAGCAAGCTCTACTTCACTAATTATCTCTATTCTAGATTTCCTTGCCTCTTGTAACAGAGAAATATCTGTCGGTACTCCAGGACTGATAATAATCAAATCAGATTTTAGAATTAAATCTAAAGTATGTCCACCTAAATCAAAGTTGACTTTACATCCCTTCAACGCATCAATTTCTTCCTTTAATTGAGCTTCTTGTTTAGTATCAGTAACTATAATCTTGGCACCCTGTTTATCTAAAAACTTAACTGTCTCTACACCAGTTCTCTTACCTAACCCTACAACTGTTATTAGCTTATCTTTTAATTCCATATTATCTTCCTTTCTTAACTCAACTTAGCAAAACCCAATAATCCTACTAATGATAATATAATTGCTATAATCCAAAACCTAACGACAACCTTCGATTCTGCCCATCCACTCTTTTCAAAGTGGTGATGAATAGGAGTCATCTTGAAGACTCTTCTACCTTCTTGATATAGGCGACGAGTAATCTTAAAGTAAGCTACCTGTATCATTACTGAGGTAGCTTCCATTACATAAACTCCACCTATAATAAATAAGAAGAGTTCGGTCTTAGTTAAAACCGATAAAGCAGCTAATGCTCCTCCTAAAGCTAATGAACCTGTATCACCCATAAATACTTGAGCAGGATGACTATTAAACCAAGAAAATCCTAAACAAGCCCCTGCAATGGCCGTAGAGAAGATAGCTAAATCACTAGCTCCAAATTGATATAGAATATATGCATAGGTAATTGTAACTATAATAGTAACACCTGCAGCCAGACCATCTAAACCATCGGTTAAATTCACAGCATTTGAAGCCCCTACTAAAACTACAATAACAAAGGGAATAAATAATTTACCTAAATCAATACTTCGCTGTAGATAAGGAATTAAAATATCAGTTCCTATCTCTAATCTAGTTAGCACGAAAAAAGCCAATATTCCAGCAATTATAATCTGACCCAATAACTTCTGTTTACTAGTTAATCCTTCATTCTGTTTCTTGATTATCTTAATCGAATCATCTAACAAACCCAAAAAACCATATCCAAGCAGTACAAATAAAGCTAGAACAACCTCTTGACTTATCTCACTAATAGCTAAAGTAGCTATTACTACAGCCAAGATGATTATAATCCCCCCCATAGTAGGAGTACCAGCTTTCTTCTGATGACTTTGAGGGCCAACCTTTCTAATACTCTGTCCAAACTTCATTACCCTCAACCAGTTTATTAAAAATGGTCCAGTTAATAATGTGATAATCAACGCTATAGTCGCTGCAAATATTAAGTCAATCATTACTATCACTCCCTAATCCTCTAATAATGCCTGTGAAACTACCTCAAGCTCCATCCCTCTTGAAGCTTTTACTAAAATCGTATCATTAGCAGTTATAATCTCCAATAAAGTTTTTATTAATTTTTCTTTATCTTGATAGATATAGATAGATGAATTGTCCATTCCACTAGCTTTAGCACCTTCTCCAATATAAGCTCCTAATTCTCCATAAGTGAAGAGATAATCTAGCCCTTTTTCAGCAAGAATCCTACCTATATTCTGGTGCTCTTCTACAGCTATATCGCCTAATTCTAGCATATCACCCAAGACAGCTATCCTTCTTTCTCCTCCAATATCAAATAAAGTATCTATAGCCCCTCTCATTGATGCTGGATTGGCATTATAAGTATCATTAATAATTTTAAGACCATCTTCAGTGGTCAAAATTTGACTTCTCATTTTGGTTAATTCAAAATTCTTTAGTCCATCTACTATTTTATTTAAAGAAATATCAAAAGCTAAGCCTACTGAGATAGCAGCCAAAGCATTATAAACATTATATCTTCCTGGAATAGGTAAAATAACAGTCTCTTGATAGTCCATATCCCTTATGACTAATTCAAAGGAGATGGTGCCATTTGCCAAACTGTTTACATCTAAAACTCTCACTTTATTATACTGCTTTAGACCATAGTTAATAACCTCTGCCTTAGTTAGCCTATCCATATCTTTGACCTTATCATCATCACCATTTAAAATAGCTACTCCACCTTCTTTTATAGTAGCTATCAACTCCGATTTAGCTTTAGCAATATTATCAACACTCTTTAATATCTCAATATGAGCCACACCAACATTTGTAATTACTCCAATATCTGGCTCAGCTATCTTAGCAAGAAGACCTATCTCACCTAAAGCTCTCATCCCCATCTCAACTACAACAGCTTCATAATTACTATCTAAACGAAAGAGGGTTAGAGGAAGACCAATTTCATTATTAAAGTTCCCCGCCGTCTTTAAGGTCTTATAGCTTGTTGCTAAAACTGCAGAAATCATATCCTTAGTTGTAGTCTTACCTGTACTACCAGTTACTGCAACTACAGTAATATCAAATTTATTTCGATAATAATGGGCTAAATCCTGCAATGCTTTAGTGGTATCTTCTACCTTAATTAAAGTATTATCTATATTAGAATCAACCTCTGTTGAAACTATAGCTACACTTGCTCCTTTAGCAAAGGCATCCATCACAAAATTATGTCCATCAAAATTCTCACCTTGAATAGCTATAAATAAATCACCTTGCTTAATCTGACGAGAATCTATAGAAATATTATCTACTTTTATCTCTTTATCTCCTATAATTTTTCCCGAAATAGCCTTAGCTATCTCCTCTAAATAGAGAGTCTCCAAAATATCACCCCTTTAAGTGTCAGTAGTGTGTTTGTGGTGTTAGCTTTTCCTGACACTCACACTAATCACTCGTCACTGCACTTCTAATCGCTTCCCTAGCTATCTCTCTATCATCAAAATCAATCGTCTTATCCTTGAGTATCTGATAAGTCTCATGACCTTTTCCTACGATAATCACTATATCATCACTCTTGGCAAGATTGATTGCTTTTTTAATAGCAGTGGCTCTATCTTCAATAATAATGTATTCTTCACCTTCTACCTTATCTTCCTCTTCAATCCCCACTTTAATATCATCAATAATAGCCATCGGCTCTTCACTACGTGGATTATCAGAGGTAACGATAGCAAAATCCCCCAAAGTTACTCCAATTCTCCCCATAATAGGTCTTTTAGTTTTGTCGCGATCTCCACCACAACCAAAGACTACTATCTTACGCCCCCTAGTAAATTCACTAGCAGTCTTCAATACATTCTCCATCCCATCAGGAGTATGAGCATAATCTACTATCACCCCAAATTCCTGACCTTCATCTATAACTTGAAATCTACCTGGTACTCCTTCAATCTTCTCAATTCCTTTCTTAATATCCGCTAAGTTAAAACCTAAACTATATACAGTTCCAATAGCAGCTAAAGAGTTATAGACATTAAAGCGCCCTGTCAGGTTTAATTTGATTGCTAGCTTCTCCTGACCAGTTTTTAGATTATAACTTACCCCTTTTTGAGTTACTTCAATATCTTCTGCTTTAAGGTTAGATTCAGAGTTGATGCTATAGCCAACCACTTCACCTCTAGCCTCTTTAATAATAGCTTCACTTCTAGCATCATCTATATTAATTATAGAAGGCTTATCATTCATCTTAAATAATTTAATCTTAGCTGCTAGATAGTCCTCAAATGATTCATGAAAATCTAAATGGTCTTGACTAAGATTAGTAAACACCTGACGATCAAACTCAACTCCCAATACTCTGTCTAACTCTAATGCATGAGAAGAGACCTCCATTACTGCATGGGTCACTCCATCCTCTAGCATCTCAGCAAAGATTCTCTGTAAATCTACAGATTCAGGTGTTGTTCTACTTGCATCCTCCTCTTTATCACCGATCTTAGTCTTAATAGTACCAATCAACCCTGTCTTAATTCCTAACTCTTTTAGCATAGCTTCGATTAAATAGGTAGTTGTTGTCTTACCATTAGTACCTGTTACCCCAACCACTGTTAGCTCTTGAGATGGATATCCATAGAACTTAGCACTTAATTGAGCCAAGACCCTCCTTGAGTCCCCTACTTTAATTACTGGAACCCCACTAACCTCAATATCCTTTTCTACAACAACAGCCTTTGCTCCATTCTCAATTGCATCCATAATAAATTCATGTCCATCAGACTTAAATCCAGTAATTGCTACAAATAAATATCCTTCCTTTACCTTCCTAGAGTCATAAGTTATCCCTGCAATATCTATATCTAGACCTTGATTAAACTCTTGATACTCTAACACTTTAAGTAGTTCCTGTAATTTAAGCATTTTAAGCCTCCCTTTAATTCAGTTAAAAGTTGATAATTGATAGTGTATAGTTAAAAGATTAATGATTATCTTCCAAGAAATTTAACACTCCTAAAAAAACTATCAACTGTAAACTATACACTATCACCTAAAATATAAAGTTTCACAGTTTCTATCTTAACCAAACTGTAATATACTCTCCAGAGTCAACAGTTTTACCTGCTACTGGTCGTTGTTTGACAACTTCTCCAGAGCCCTGCCATTTTAATCGCAAGCCCAAATCACTCATGATATTAGCTGCTTCTCTGACTCTCATCCCCTTTAAATTTGGTACAGTAACTTTATATCTATTTTTGTTCTTCTCAGCACCATCAAAGAATAATATAACTGTACTTCCTTTATTAACAACTACTTCAGGATTAGGAACTTGATCAACAATAACCTTTCCTTCTCCCTCTAATTTCACCTTTAGTCCTTGTTTCGCTAACATCTCTTCAGCTATATTTAAAGATAAATTCTTAACATTAGGAACTTTTACTCTTTTGATACGTTCTTTCTCATCTTCTCCATCTTTCTTATCTTCTTTTGGCGGTATTTCTAGATATCTTACAGCATCTTTAATGACATTATGGAAGATAGGAACTGCTACTTGAGAGGCATAATGAGGCTCACTTGTTAAACCATAAACTACAACTAAAGCAACCACTTCTGGCTTATCTGCTGGAAGCATTCCTATAAAAGAGACATTATACTTCCTCTGCCCATAATATTTGGCTGTCCCTGTCTTACCACCTATCTCATATCCATCTAATTTTGTTGCCTGTCCCGAACCATTTTCAACCACACCAACTAAAAGCTGTCTTACAGTTTTAGCAGTCTCTTTAGAAATAACCTTTCTAATAGGCTCTGGCTCTATCTTCTTGATTAATTTACCATTTGTACTTCTAATCTCTTTAACTAGGTGAGGCTTTAATAATTGACCACCATTTGCCACTGCCGATACCGCAGTTATTAGTTGAATTGGAGTAACTGAAACCCCATGACCAAAAGCCATAGTAGCCAACTCTACTGGTCCAATTTGAGGTAAGGTATACATTAATCCCTTAGCTTCACCTGGAAATTGAATATTAGTCTTTTCTCCAAAACCAAAGGCCTTGATATACTTATAGAAAGTCTCTTTTCCTAGACGTTGCCCTACTTGAACAAAACCAGGATTACAAGAATTCTGTACAACCTCAGCAAAGGTCTGACTACCATGCCCCCCACTCTTCCAGCAATGAATAATCTGACCTGCCACCTCTATATATCCTGGATCAAAAAATTTATCATTAGGATGAACTACTCCCTCTTCTAAGCCAGCAGAAGTAGTAATAATCTTAAAAGTAGAGCCTGGTTCATAGGTATCAGAAACAGCACGGTTTCTCCATAATCCTGGCGAATATTCAGCAAAATTATTAGGATCATAAGCTGGCCGATTTGCTAAAGCCAAAATTTCCCCAGTATTAGGATCCATCATTACAATAGTAGCTGCCTCAGCAGTATGTTTCGTTAAGGCCTTATCTAGTTCCCGTTCCGCTATATATTGAAGTACATTATCTATTGTTAAGTAAATATTATTCCCATCATCAGGAGCTTTATAATCCTTAATTCCTTCTGGAATCTTACGCCCAACTGCATCACTCTCAATAGAGATTCTTCCTGGATTACCCTTTAACTGATTATCATAAGACAATTCTAAACCTTGTAGTCCTTGATTATCTACACCTGAGAAACCTAATAAGTGTGAAGCCAACATCCCCTTAGGATAAAAACGCTTAGTCTCCTCAGTAAAGGTTATTCCATCTAAATTTAACTCCCTAATAGCTTTAGATTGTTCATCATCTATCTTCCTAGATATATATACAGCAGCAGCCTTTCTAGTTATCCTCTTATAGATTTTATCTTGATCTTGATCCAAAATTTCAGATAACTTTCTTGCTGTCTCTTCTGGATTCTTAATCTCTTTTGGTATTGCTACAACAGTATCAGCACTAGCACTAACTGCTAATTCCACCCCATTTTTATCATAAATTATTCCACGCTTAGGCTCAACCTTTAACTCCCTTAAACGCTGTCCTAAAGCCTTCTCTTGATACAAATTATTACTTATAATCTGTATCCATGAAAATCTACCTATTAAAAATAACATTACAGCCATTAAAATTATAAATAAAAAATTAATCCTCTTTTTGGTCTCTAATCTTAAATTTCTCAACTAACTACCCCCTTGCCCAATTATTAGGAGGATTTTATACAGATTTTAACTTCTATTAGTGCCCCCTACTAAAATATATATTTGTTAAGATATTAATTTATAAATAGAGATTATTCATCCAAAGTTCCTGCCTGAACTTGAGATATATTGTTAAACCAAGCAAATATTCTATCTTTAATCCCCTTCTTAGCAGGTTTTGTTTCTTTATCTCTGTTTTTAGCTAGATTTATATCTTTACTTTTATTCTCTTTAGGCTCTGCCATAACGATATAATTTATATCTTTAGGCTCTGCCATTCCCAGCTCATTTTTAGCAATCTCTTCAATCCTTTGCAAAGATTTTAAGCTAGATATCTCCAATTGTAAATAAGCCTTTTCAGTCTTTAACTCATCCCTCTGTTCTTCTAACCTTTCAACCTGAAAATTAAGTCTAGATACCTGAACATACTGATTAATATATATGATGAAAACTACCCCTACTAAAAAGAGCAAAAAGCTATAAAAGAACATCAGTTTAAAGGTATTATTATCCTGCTTTTGTCTGACTTTATGTTGAGCATTCCGTCTAATTCCACCTTGGTGATGATCAAGATATTCTCTTCTAGGTCTCTTTACCAACTTTATTCACCAACCTTCTATTTTAGAACAATTTATCGCTTCTCTGCTACCCTTAATTTAGCGCTTCTAGATCTTGGATTTTGACTGATTTCTTCTGGACTTGGCTCAATTGGACTCCTTGTTATAATTTTGACTTCTTGCCTAGTATCACAAGTACATACTGGGAACTTTGGTGGACATGTACACTTCTTAGCCAGTTCTTTATAGGTATGTTTAACTATTCTATCCTCTAAGGAATGAAAAGTAATAATACTGATTCTTCCCTTTTTATTCAACCTAGACACAGCATCTTTAATAGCATCTTCAATAATACCCAATTCGTTATTGACAGCTATCCGCAAAGCTTGGAAGGTTCTTCGAGCTGGATGAGGGCCTTCACGCCTTGCCCCAACTGGAATAGCTGCTTTAATTATATCTACTAACTGAAAAGTGGTCTCTATCTTATCTTCTTTACGATATTCAACAATAAACTCAGCAATTCTACTTGCCCACCGCTCCTCACCATATTCAGTAATAATCTCTGCTAATGCATCTTGAGATAGATTATTAAGCAAATCGGCTGCAGTTCTACCTCTGTCAGGATTCATTCTCATATCTAAGAGGGCATCATAGTTATAGCTAAAGCCCCGTTCTGGAGTATCAAGCTGATAAGATGATACTCCCAAATCAAAGACAAAACCATCTACCTTATCTATAGCTAAATCATCTAACACATAAGCCAAATTACGATAATTATCTTTGACTAAATCTATCTGAGTCTGATACTTACTCAACCTCTCTTGAGCTGCTGTAATTGCTGCACTATCCTGATCAATACCAATCAATCTACCATTAGAACCAATTCTTTTGACTATCTCTTCAGAATGACCAGCACCGCCTAAAGTACAGTCAACATATATCCCCCCTTCTTTACAATTCAAATAATCTATAGTCTCTTTTAATAATACAGTTAAATGTTCAAATTCCATATCCTTATCACCCATTTCCTTATAGATATTATACAGATTTATTATTTCAATAAACTTTAAAAAGTATAAAAGAATTATATATTTATCTCTAATATCAAAAAACACAAAAAATCCCCGCAATTAATAATAATTCTATACTCAATACTAATCTCCTTTTCTCAAATGGAATAAAATGGACTAAAGGGGATAACAAACTGAGTATAATAAACTTATACTGAAAATAAATTTTAAAAACTTGTAACCAAAACCATTGCTCTCTCATAATGTAAATAGTAAGTTAAACCTACATAAAAGGAGGTTATAATATGAAGATTGATTTTTTATTTGCTTGGTCTAAAAATGAACACGATGATATGAAAGCTGTTGGTGGAGGATTCAAAGTACCTGCACCTATTAAGTGGTTTAAATCACTCTTTAAAAAATAACTCTAAACTTATTATTTTCTAATTACAACTAAATTAACAGGGGAACTAAAACTGGAACAAGTGTAGACAGCACTGCACCACTAATAAAAGCAACTACTGCAATCTCTGCATCATTTACACTTTTAGTGATTAATGGTAAGGTTGTATCCATTGTTGTAGCCCCTCCAGGAGCAATTACTGTAATCTTAGTCCCTAATTTAGCCAGTATAGGGATTAAGACTAATGCAAATAACTCCCTGAATATATTGGTTAAAAACGCTAAAGCACCAATGTCTGTACTATAAGTTTTAGTCAGTATGATTGCAGAAAGGCTATACCAACCAAATCCAGCACCAATAGCAGATGACTCATTAACTGGTAATTTAATTAAAATCCCAAAGAGAATTGCTCCTGTTATACTACCTATAGCTATTAAAACAGGCACTAATATTACCTTAAATCCCAACCTTTTTAGATCATCTATTATCCCTTTATTTCTCCCAATATCTATACCTACTCCCAATAATAAGATAGCTAAAGAGATAGTTGAAACTGAATCCAAGTATTCTATTGATGAAGTTGGGAGAATAAAATAACCAGAAGCAACACCTAATATTATAGTAATTATTATAGCACCTAACATCCCTAATCCTCCCCATTAAACTTAATTTCAAATATAAACAGTAAAATTATACTACCTGATATACTTCCTAATGATAACATCATTGCCTTAAATCCCAAAGCATTAAGGTTACTTACTAACTCTGAATTAATACCGATTTTAACCCCCATAGTAAATAATAATAAAAATAATCCAACTAAAGTCAACTTATCTGTAAAACTATATAAATTCTCTGGTAATAAGCCTTTATAAGCAATTAAAACCCCTATAAGCAAAGACATTACTATCAAACCCATAATAGTTACCCTCCCGAATAATATAAATTGTTTTTAATTAACAATTATTTGCTTATTTTACTTATTAATAACTGCTAAACTGCTTCTGATACTCAGCTATAATTATAACATATCCTTCAATCATCTTGCCAATAAATATAAGAGAGACTTGACTTAAATAAATAAGAAATAAGGCTTGTTACTTAATTAAGTAACAAGCCTTATCCTAAAGAAATTAAATATTTACTCTTCTACTTCCACAGGAAGCACCAACTCGACCCCTTCTTTATTTTGCAAAGCATCTACTCCATTTATCCTCTTAAGATCATCTATAGAAACATTATACTTCTTAGCTATATTATTAATAGAATCATTGGACTTAACTTCATAATAACGATTTTTAGGAACTGGAATCAATAATCGTTGACCTATTTCTAACTTCTCTGGCGAATCTATATTATTATAAACCATAATCTTAGCAAAAGATATCTTAAATAACCGTCCTATACTCCAAAATGTATCTCCATCCTTAATTTGGTACTCATAAGGTTTCAAATTTTTACTGAATAATTCATTTGGTTCTTTAGCATTTATAAGATTTTTATTTTCAGTATTATGGCTCTCTGTTGAATTTTTTTCTGTTGTTTCTCCTTCATTTTCATCAATAATCCTAGGAGTGATAAAGATAACTAGCTCCCTTTTTTCATTAGTCATTTTACGATTTCTAAATAGTTTTCCTAAAATAGGCACATCTCCTAATATAGGGACTTTAGATAATTTCTCAATCTGATTATTAGAAATTAATCCACCAATAGCAATAGTCTGCCCATTTTTAACTCTCACATTCGTTTCAACTTTTTTAGTGTTAATTACTGGCATATTATCAACATAGTCACTAACTTCACTTACTTCAGGTCTAATATCTAAAGAGATATTATTATTATCATTAATTCTTGGGGTAAGTCTTAAAACAGTACCTACATCTCTAAATTCTACTTTTGTTGTTATTTTATCATCCTCTTCTTCTTTGGTGATAATTGGTACTTCTTGACCAATATTAATAACAGCTTCCTTACCATCCATTGTTGAAATTTTTGGATTAGCCAATGTAGTGCTATCACCATTTTGATGTAAAGCAGCTAATAGACTTGTATATGATATTCCTACATCTCCAATTTCAAACACATTCGATTCTTTGGAATCACTACTATCAGCATTATCCCATATTACTGAAGCACCATTTGAAGTAGTTCCTGTAGCAAAACTCCAATCTATCCCCATATTATCTAATTTATCACGGGAAACATCCTCAATTCGAGCTTCGATTACTACTTGTTTACTTGGTTTATCTAAACCTTTAATTACATTTTTTATCTCACCTATTTTATCCTCATAGGCTGTGACTATAACACTTTTGGTTCTATCATCAATCCTGACTGATTCCTCCTTAAGAAACATAGTCAAACTCTTCTTTACTTCCTTAGGGTCGGCGTTCTCTAATTTGAATACTTTGCTAACTTTCTTATCAAAGCTTTCTCTTAAACTCTCAGGGTTACCAATCAAGATTGTATTACCTACAACTCGATAACCCAGTCCATTGGTCATAGTTAATAGCTCTATCGACTTCATAAATGATATATCTTTAAGGTTTACAGTAACTGTTCCCTTTACCGTACTATCTGTAATTACATTCATATTAGCTACATCTGCTAAAGCTCTAAAAGCATCCCTTAAATCAACTCCTTTAAAACTTAAATTAATCTTATCCTCTGCTGCTAATGAAGAATAACTTAGAACAATCAAAGTAACTAATACTACAAAACCAATTACACTTATAGTTCTTCTCTTACTTTTAATTCTCTTCACCTCCAAGAGTATAAATATAATTCTTTCCTTGACTCTCCATAACTATCTTATCATCTTTGATCTCTTTGAGAATTAAACCAGCAAACTCTTCACCAACCTTTATAATCTGAACCAAAGAGTTCTCTTTTCCAAACTTGATAATAGCAACTTTGCTGAATTGATTATTTAATATACCTAGAAGCTCAATATTTCTCACTTTTATTTTATTACCTTCTATTTTATCATCTTCTACCTTCTCTTTTTCAATCTTCTTTAATAAAATTTTAAAAGGGTTTTTAGCTACTACTTTTTCATTATTCATAGTTTTTTCTCTGTTAGTTACTTTAGTTTTTTTAGTTACTTTAGCTTCTTCTAGAGCTATATCCTCTTTAGTCGATAGATCAGCTACTTTAACTGTATTATTCAAATTTTGTTCAAAGTTAATTCGCTCTTCACCAATTTTATAAAAACAGAGTATTCTATAAGTCAATACACTCATACTTGATAAAAATAAAATTAATATTAGAAATAAAATTACTCGTTTATCTTCTAAAATATTTACTATTTTAGAATCCTGTATAGCTAGCTTCACTGCTCTACCCCCTTCCTATCTAGGGCATAACTCACTATGATTATATTAGCCTGTAAATAATCCCCTTCCCTTATCAGCTCAATATTTAGATCTCTTATCCTAGTTATATAACTTAATTGCTTTATCTGGTCTATATAATCAACTATCTCACTATAACTTCCTTGCAACCTTACAATTGTCGGAAATTTGATATAAAGCTCTTCCAGCTCGGTCTTTTGTGGTTGAATACCCAACACTTTAACCCCTGTGTTTAGAGCTACTTGATTTAAATCTATTAGAAATTTGTTCTTTTCATCTCGATTCAAAAATTGATTCTCTCTTTCATTCAATTCTTTTAAGAGTATTTTATATTGATGCTCTACAATATTTTTTTTAGCTAACTTGGCATTCATCGCTTTTAATGATATTATTGATTTTTTTAACCTTGCTTTATCACTGTTCAACTTCTCCTGATATGACTGATATAATCCATATAATGAATAAAGACCGAATAATCCTGCTATTATCAAAAAAACAATTAACAGCTTCTTCTCTCGGGGTTGTAATTTATCTAACAATGACCTCACCCCTTATCCTTTGATTGACTGTCATCTAAACTTTTATCTATTGTCCCATCAATCTCATAATAAAACCCTTCTGCATCTTCATAATCTGTAGAATAATGTATATTTCTTTGATCAAATATCTTCAAATTAATATTTGCAAATATTTTTGATTTTTGGCAATTTTTTATTATGTCTTTTAATTTACTCCCAGATAAAATATAGCCTTCCATCTTAAACTGTCTATCTTCTGTAATATCTAAACTAGTTAACCAAGTATTATTAGGGATCACGCTACTCAATTCCTTTAGTATCATCACCCATTCCAAGTCTTGATTAAATGCTTGATCTAACTTAGTTAATCTCTCTTCTATTTGAGTTTTTTTAACTTCTATTCCCTTTAAACTCTTTAGTTGATCATTGATATCTATTATCTTTCCTTCAACAACAGCCATCTTCTCTTCAAGAGTCTTTTGTTCTACTACAATACTTAAAACAAAAGATGATCCAAATACTATTACAGTCAAAATACTAAATATAAGGATTAATACCATCATTCTCTCACTAATAGTCTTTGACCTTGGATAATCTGGAGGCAATAAATTTATCATTTTTCATCATCCTCCCTAAGAGCTAATCCAATACTCACACCTAATAACTGCTCTACTTCTGATAGATATTTATCACTGACCACCTCTGAGCTGAGATAACCTAACAAATTCAACTTGTCCACACTGATTTCAAACTCCTTACTTAAATACTCAGCAAAACCAATTAAATTGGCTCCACCACCTGTAATAATTAACTTGTCAATATCAAAACCTCTATATTGTACCTGAAAATAATCTAAAGACCTATAAATAGATGTGGTCAAATTTCTGATAATTAAATTAATATCCTCCTGCTCAAATAAATTAGTACTTATTTTATAACTCTCAGCCTCTTCAAAAGAGCATTCCTGCATCTCAGCAATATCATTGGTTATACTCTCTCCACCCAATCCTATATTTCTAGTAAATAACAACTTCCCTTTATCCAAAATTGAGATATCAGTAGTATTTGTCCCAATATCTATCACCCCAATAGTCCCCGCCAGCCCCAATCTGCCAATAGTTCTAGCTATAGCTGCTGGTTCTATCTCGATTGCTACTGGCTCTAGCTCCAATGATTTAAAGAGAGTTAGGTACTTATTAATTAATTTTTTATTTACTGCAATTAATAGGACCTGATATCTATCATCTTCAGCTTGACTTAAAATCTCATACTCTAAAACTACATCTTCAATTCGAATCGGTAGTTTTTCACTTGCCTCCCATTTGATTGCTGCAGCCAATTCCTCTATAGGCATCACAGGAACATCAATCATCCTGCTAATTACCTGCTCTCCACTGATTGCTGCAACAACCTTTCTAGCTTGGAACTCCTTCTCTTTTAAAAGCTGTCTTAATAACCCTTCTAACTTAATTATGTCATCTAAATCTCCATTTTTGACAGCACCTTCTGGAACAGGGCTAATAGCTAAATTATTTAAGACTATCCCCTGCTTATTAGTGCTGACCTCAGCTAATTTAATCGATTGATCACCAATATCTAATCCAATTATATTGTTGTTATTAAATAATCTAATTTTTTTCTTTAGAGTAGTTAATAATCCCACTATTTCACCTCGCTTTGTAATAAATAATTAGTTTTCTTTCCAAGAAATTATTTCTAAACCATTACTGCTATTATCTCCTTCTGAATGGGATAATAATCCGTATTTTTCTAAAATAGATATATAAGAATTATCGAAGGTTAAAGTAGTATTGTTCTTAAAATTAACTCCATTTTTAGCTGCTACAGTACCTGTTATATTAGAATTATTCTTAATTTCACTAATATTACCTTTTGAATATAACAATCCATTCTGCATGGTTAGATTATTCTTTAATATTATATTACCTGTAACTATTACTATATAATTTTTTATATCAGTATCATTTTTCAATTCCAAATTACCATCTACAAATAATATTCCACCTTCACCATCAGAAATCAAATCCAAATTACCTATATAAATATTCTCTCCACCCATATAAACAACTCTGTCTCCATTAATTTCAATCTTTAAATCAAGACCTTTTTTGGTATTAAGTTTATTTTCAGATACAGGATAATCCTCATCTTTTATTTGTTTTAAATAATTAATATCAAAATCAAAAAATGATAACTTATCTTCTTTATCTACATTTATATATTTACTATTATATAAATCAGAAACTTCATAGCTATCTTCTGGATTATTTGGAGTGTCATGTACATATAAATGTACACCCGAAGTTACATTTCCCTTAGTATAGATGCCACCTCTTCCTAGTTTATCAATATATAAATCAGTATTATTCTTAAAAGTAACATCTCCTTCTGAAAAAACTGAATAATCAAAAAGACCACCATATCCACTACTATTACAGATAACAGTTATTGTCTTAGTAATATCATTAACTTCACCATGAGCCTCAATACGATAATCATAGTTTGAATCCTCACCATCAGTGATTTTATAATATGAATTAGTCTTATCTAAAGCAGATTGTTCATCATCAGAAAGAGTTAATGGTTGATTAACACCTAATTGTATATCTCCAGCCTTAATATCATAGATTGCCTTTTCTATACCTGCTTCTGCTATGTAATGAGCTTGCATCTGGTCTTTCTCAGTTGACGTCGCTTTAATTTCATTTACTATAGAATTTGAAATTCCAATTGTTAATACAGATAAAATAACAATAGTAAACAAAGTAAGAGCTAAAGCTGACCCTTCCTCATTTCTTAACATTCTCCCTCCCCCCTTTCGTAAATAAGGTTTAATTTAACAATCTTAAAAAAAACTTATCTCGAACACTATAGTTATCAATATCTTCTTTATTAGGATTTTGACTAAAATCTATTTTAATTTCTAATTCTTTTTTACTATCATTAAAAACAAATTTTAAATTTTTAACTAATCCTTTAGCAAATACTCTATTGGTATCTCCCCAATCATCTGGCCAACCATCATCATTATCATCTGTAATTGGTGTAGCAGGAATACTCCAGTAATTAATACTATTCTTATTGTTATCATATTCATATCTTTTATATTTATCAGTACTATCCTCTATATCCCCATCACTATTTGTATCTACTTTAATTTTTATATAAGTAGTCCCTGCATCAATCTCCATTATTTGCCGTAAATCTTTAGGCAATCTTAACAGTATTATCCTAGCCTCAGATTGTAGAGATAGTTTTTCTCTATTAAATTTTTCTGTTTTCCAACCAGTAATCAATAAATTTCCTGCAATAATTCCGATAATTCCCAAAATACTTATTACAATTAGTAATTCAACCAAAGTAAACGCCTTATCACTAGTGTATTTCATAACATCACCTTTTTGTTACTAAAGTTTTTAACTCTACTTTTTGTGAATTCCCTCTTCTATTATTCCACAAAATCTTAACCTTAACTTTCTTTAAATCTTCACCACTATAATTTTCTAACTTAACACTTATATCAAAATCAGGATGACTATCCAAAGTAAATGTTAATAAATTACTTTCTTCACCTTCTACAGTAATATCATCAAGATTTTTTAATTCACTTATTAAATTAGTAATAGTAAAGTCGTAGGTGTTTAGTGCTATACTCTTTACACTTTCAATAGTCCATCTAGCCAAAAATAACGCTTCAGAATATTTCTCATCATCATCAGTTGTTCTAATACTATTAATTAGAAATCCTAATATAGCTACCAAAACAACAGTTAATATTAGAATTACCACTACTACTTCAAGTAAAGTAACTCCTTCTTCCTGATTAAAATCAACTTTGAAGGGCATACTTATCAATCCCTCCTATCATTTATATTAAATTGAATAATTCCAAATACCAATCAATAATCTCTTCTCCCCACAACATCATCACTAAAGCTCCTACTGAAATAAAAGGACCAAAGGGGATTCTATCCTTTCTTCCTTTAACTTTTGTTAGCATTAAGCCTCCACCAACAACAGAACCTATCAATGCTCCCAAAAAAATGGAAGCTACACCATACTTAGCACCTAAAAAAGCACCTACCATCGCTATTAATTTAACATCTCCCATACCCATTCCACCTTTGCTGATAATTGCTATTAAAAGTAAGATAGCTGCTGGGATTAAAGCACCTAATAATACAGAGTAGATAGATTGATTTAAACAGAAGATACTCAAAATAAAACCTATTATAATTCCAAAATAATTAATCTGATTAGGGATAATCAGATACTTGAAATCAATCAAACTAACTACTATCAATAAACAACTTAACACTATAAATATTAATAATTCAATATTTAAATTATATTTCCAATATAACAGCAAAAAAATAATTCCTGTTAGCAATTCCACTAATGGATACTGCCACGAAATCTTCTCTTTACAATAACGACATTTAGCTCCACTGAACAAGAAACTAACAACAGGAACTAAATCCCAAATCTTTAAATTAGTCTGACAATTTGGGCAATGAGAAGACGGAAAAACAATCGACTCTCCGTTAGGCACACGATAAATTACTACATTTAGGAAACTGCCTATGATTAAACCCAAGATAAATGTTATTACTGACATTAACCTCACCCTCCCCTTAAAGAAAATCAAATTACCATCATAGGAATATTCCTATGATGGTAATTTGATTATTTACCACTTGGAGCAGTATAATCTACAGTACTTTCTGCAACACTAGCACCATTCTTTTCACTTAATGTTATTGTTATTTGTTTCTTACCATCTTTATCCTTAAGAACTATTGAACCATCAGCATCTTCACTAGTAGGTTTACTATAGCTTACCAACTTAACTGCTCGACTAGGAGTTAATTTCATAGTCATCTCTCCATTACTAGGAGAATTAAACGCAGATAATTCATCGTCATTGTTAACTGTAACTGTTGGATATTCACCATACTCAGAATAAAATGTCTCAACAGCACTTTTAACAGAAACAGCAGTGCTCTGTAGAACAGAATCTATAGCTTTAGTCCTAGCACCAGTTATTCTAGGAATAGCCACACCTGCCAAAATTCCCAATACAGCAATAACAATCATTAATTCAATTAAAGTAAAACCTTCCTCAGCTTTCATTCTTCTTCTCAATTTGTTCATCATTTTCTACACTTCCTCTCATTTTTTAATCTTGCAAACTAAATATAAATAATAATACCGCTAAATGCTCAAGATTTTCCTGCCATCACCCCCTTCCCAGTAGCAATTAGTGAATAATAAGTAGAGTTATTATACTAATATATCATACGCGTTAACTTAGTCCATAATTTGTTAAAGTAAAATTTACATTTATAAAAATAGAAAAATGAGAGAACCTTTAGGTGACAACCCTAAAAGGAGGCTCTCTCATGAATACATCACC
>Ga0163226_1000018_pt1 | contig 37832 bp, 76 predicted proteins | sample MSEWel2016_07_13_2_FD_113144 | JGI IMG/M metagenome (GOLD analysis project Ga0163226, IMG submission 113144) | Subsurface microbial communities from deep shales in West Virginia, USA - MSEEL Well Study Marcellus 5H_2016_07_13 ...
ATTTTATCATCTCCTTAGTTATATTATATCACACTTTTAACAAAATAACAAGCAGACGCCATACTTATATTAACAGTAATAATATGATTTTTAGACTCTTGATAATTTCAGTCTAGGGCGCCAGCCGCGGCCGTAGTACACAGACGCAGAAACATCCGCAAACAGGCCCGAAACATCATTATCGCCGCGAACCACGCGCCGGGCCGGGTCAGCGTCGGAACTTTCTTGACACCAGCTGTAACTTCCGTTACCAAATTTGTTATGTGTTATCAAATCACCATCTGAAAAGTTAATATCCCAGCCATTAACTGTCGGCACATATGCAGGATAATTCCAGTTATTTGCCAATGCTTTTTCATGTATCGGCAGCATTAATGCATTCCACTCATTTGCAGACCCAAGTGAACCTCTATCGCTATCATTGTAGCTGTTAAGTGGGTCAGAAGCTCCACCTTTAAGCAATCCAACTTCATACCTTGAGCCATTCGCTGTAACTGCTGCATCTTGCCTTGTTGCTGTTAATGCGGTTCCAGACGAGCTAGTTAGATTATGATGTTCAGCTCCCACTTCTCCCGACAGCAAACCATCACCATAGACAGCTCCTTGTAAATATAAGTGGTCCCAACTAATAGAATGTCTAATTGGTTTTTGAGGAACCATGTAAATTTCACCTTGAAAAGCGAACTTCAACCAATTTGTATCTGAAAACTGGCTAGTTCCTTGAGTAACTCCAACAGCACTTGCTAAGGCATCGCCTGTAATAAAATCACTTGCCGGTACTATTCCGAAGAACCCTGCATCCATTGTTCCAAAACTTAATGTATCTGGATTACTGATATCTGATGTTGCTACCTCCGATTTAATTTCAGAAAGTAGTTGTAATGCTTCATCTGACTCTTGTATTCTCATTCCTTTATTTCCATCTGCAAAACTTTTGAATAATTCACTTAAAGGCCATGTAGCCATTATTCTACCACCTCACATAGGTATAATTTTCCATTATTTAAATTGTCGTTAAATTGTTCCTTTGAATAATATAGCACACCTTCATCAACAAGTTTTTGGTCAACTATATCCTTAACAATATCTCCTGCTAACTTATTCCTTGCTGCATAGCTTATCCTTCTCTTATCAGCTAGATAATGCATATCAATGCAGACTATATCGTGCATGTAGCTGTTAATGTGTCCGAGAGGATATTTATCGCTAGTTTCAAGATAACCTGCGAATACTAGCTCATTGTTATTTTTATCATCCTCTACTCTAACAGGTTGACCTTTTTTGAAAGTATATTCATTTTGTTTGTCTGGGATAGAAAATGAACAGGTGGCACGTTGTTCTATCTCATCTTCTGCTGAAAATGTGTTAGTTTTGATATTGTAAGTTGTTCCGCCTATAATTGCTTTCATTAGAATCTAGCACCACCTTTTATTCTTATACTGTCGACTAGAGGCTGTTTGACTACTTGTGCCATAGTTTTCCCATCGACTTGGAAGTATATATTAGCTGTGTTGTATCCTCCACCACCAGAACCTCCACTTGAGCCTATTGGTGATACAGTTTCACCTGCTTGGGCGAGAATAAGCCTTTCTTGTCCTATTGGACCGGGTACTGTTCCTCCATCGTGGAAAATACCGCCAAAGAAATCACCGCCACCTGTAATGAGTCCGAATACTTTTGAGGCAGCCATTTCGGCTAATTTGTCCATAACTTTGTTTAGCACATTTATCCACATATCATGAAATGCTTCAGTAACGCTTTTTGTTCCCTGCAGAATTGAGGAGAAAGCATTAGCAAATCCAGTTTTGATGAATTTAAACCTTTCATTAAACCTCTCAATAGATTTCTGATGATTTTCTTCCTCTAATTTGTCAATTTCATTTTGATAATACTGCTTAATTGCAAATATAGCAGCTTCATTACCTTTGTTAGCTTCTAATTCTCTGTTCATCTTAAGAATTAACATTTCTTTTTCAGACGCATTCTGTTCAATTAATCTTGACATATATCTTTGAGCAGCTGACATTTTAGCTTCATTAGTTTTTCTAACCTGTTCTCTAATAGCTTGTTCTTTTTCTATTTCAGCTTGTTTTTCTTTTTCAGCTTCTTCTTGTGCTTTTCTTCCTCTTTCATTCATAGCTTCCCAGCGTTGTCTTTCTAATTCAGCTTCTTTTCTTCTTTTTTCTATTTTAGCTTGTAGTATTTTTTCATCAAATACTTTTTCAATGTAGGTTATATCTGCGCCTTTCTCTTGCGCATTTTTAATAGCTTCTTGTTTTTCTTTTTCTAATATCGCTATTTTATCGTTATTCATCTCAAACCACATATCAGCATATCTTTTTTCAATATTTTGTCTCTCTTGTAATCCATTATCAACTATCTCATTTTGCTCTTCGATATTAGACTCTATTTCATCAGTTTGGAAACTATATTCTTCTGATACGAAATCAGTTATTGCTTCAACTTCACCTTTATAATCGCTCGAAAATATATTAAGTGTGTCTAATATACCAACGACATCTTCGACAATAGCGTCTTTAGCATTGCCAAAACTTTCGCTGAAATTACTATTGGCACTTGCTAATTCTTTTTCGTTCTCATACATTTGATATACTAATTGTGAAATAGAACTTTTTGCATCATCAACACTGCCAGTTATTTTATCGCCCATACCAGCAAATTTTTCACCTACACCGAACGGCAAACTTTCTAATGCTGACATTCTTTCAATTATGCTATTAACAACTCTGAAAATAGCTATTTTCATTTTTTCAAATGAAATTCTCGCTTGGATAGCAAAATTATCGACGTTAACTTTCATTGCTGTCCATAGGTCAGCTAACATTGTTGAAACCTCTTTCCAGCTTCTATATACTAATGTAGCTGCACCTGCAAACGCCGCAACACCTGCTACACTCGCTGCGACTGGTGCTGATATAGCTGCAAATCCTCCAGCTATTGTGGATAACAGTGGCGCTAATGTAACACTGGCTGATACAATTCCACTTAATGCAGTTAATAGCGGTCCTAACATACCCAACAAGCCAACCCCAACTGTAAATACTGTTTTCATTCCACCTGAAAGATTGTTAAACCATTTGAACAAACCACTAACTATTTTAGATAAATTTCTCATCAATGGTATTAAACTTTCTTTCAGAAACGGCATTAAACTATCAGTTAAAACGGGCATAAAATCAACAGCTATACTTCTCATTAGCCCTGTAAATTCTTGTTTTAGCTCATCCAAACTCATTCTGAAATTATTAGCTGAGTTAAGTGCGTCATTATCCATTATTTTTCCAGATTCTTTTGCTTGTTGTGAAACTTTTTCAAATTCTTCTGCTGATAAATCAAGGATTGGCGCTAAGTCTTCATAACCACCTCTTAGAAGTTGTGTACCTATTTGAGCGCGCTTATTAGCGTCTTCTACACCTCTCAGTCTCGTAATAAGAGTGTTCATCCGTTCGTCTGGTGTTGCTTCTGAAATATCTTCAAAGGTTAATCCTAATTTTTGCAATCCTTCATTAAGAGAAGCTGAACCGCCTTCGCTTCTTGACATCTGTTGTAATAATCTTTGACTTGCATCTGTGAAAGCTGTTGTTTTTACTCCAGCCCTTTCCGCTACTGCTTGATAACGCTGTATAGTATCAGTTGTATGTCCTGTCGCAGATTCTAAGTCTAATATGCTATCGGCATAATTCCCTGTCCTTCTAGCATTTTCTAATAAAGCTCCACCTAACAATGCCATTGGCCCAGTAACAAATTTTGTTAATGTACCGCCAGCACTACTTAACCTTGATGAAAAACCTTGCATCTTATTTTGAGCTTGTGTCATTCCGGATGTAAATTTATTATCTCTTAATTTTAATTCTTGGTAAAGTTCACCAACTTTGACCGCCATTTGTTCACCTACTTTCTATAACAATTTCATCATCTTACCTTCTGTATCCTCGACTGGTGCTTCTTCATCGCTTCTTACACTTCTCGCAAGAGCAGAATCAGCTGACAACGCCCTCAGCAAATTTTTAAATTTACGCCAAGTTAAATTATCAGCTTCTTCAATTAAATCTATATTATATTCTCGCAAAAAGTCAGCTTCTATGAATCCCCATTTTTCTGCGATGTCGAAGCTACTTTGTTTTTTGTATCACCTTTAACTTCTGGCTCTGGATTATATTGTTTCCACAATTCTTGAATTAACCATTCAGCTTCACTTACAGTTAATCCTCCATCAGATAATTTTCTATACTGTTCTTTGCCAAGTAATGCCTCTAACATTGTGATTACTTCTTCTTCAGGCACTGTCGCTTCTGAACCAGCTTTTTTATATAATCCTAACAATACTTCCATAGTTGAAAGTGGAGGAGAAGGAGGTAACTCCAACTCCTCACCAAAAGCCTTAATTTTAATATTTTCATCTTTTTTTTCTGCTCTATATGCATCAAAATCTATTGTTTTGCTCATAATCTATCCCTCCAATTTGATATTCTATCATTTAACATTTTTTTATAATTTCAAAGCTGCAACTGTAACACTTGTTATTGCATCATAATCTACATTAACTTCACCATCTGCATCGTTGAACCAATCCTGTGAGAATGGACCGATAATTTTTTCATCACTTGCCGGCACCGTAACAGTTGGATTAGTCAATGAAATGCTTATGCCACCTATCGTGATCGACTTTTGTATATTAAGTGTTACATCGTGTGAAGATGCATCTCCATTCTTTACATATAATAATGTTTTACCATTGTTAACAAAACTATCACCTGCAACATCTGCTGCTGAAAATGAAGGTGTTAACCCTGCTAAATCAAACTCCTGTAATGTTAAATCCGCCATTTAATTAACCTCCTTTTATACGTTAGGGTCAGTATCTAATGAAGCACCTGTTCTCTCAAACTCAAAACCCCAACTAGATGGATCATTGTTACCTCCACCAATATCTGCCAAATTAAATGTACCATTAAGCCATTTTTCTCTGCCAGAATTGTCGTGCACTATGTGTAATGTGCTTTCTGCTGCTATTCCTACTGCATCTGATAGAGTTTCAACCTCTACCTGTCCTGCATCTTGTACACCAGCTTCGTCATAATACTCATAACCTTCTGCTGTAATAGTTTTTGCTCTCTGTGTTGCTAAATGTTCAGCCATGCCATTGCTGTCAAAAGTTGTAGTGTCTGAACTTTCCTTCTCTGTTGAAATTGTCACCGTATTAATACCTTTTATTTCAACATAAGCCGCACCGTCATATACTTCTAATGTGTAATTTCTTGCTAACACTTTGTTTTTAGCTGCCATTTAATAATCACTCCTTATATTTTTTTAACTTCCATCTCAAAGTTAACTGAAAATCTGTGTCTATTATTGTCATCTGGCCCGATATATATTCCCATCGGTTGTATAGCTTGACACTTAATAACATACCAATCGCCAGACGTTATAAATTTTTCTTCTCCTAAAACTCCAATTTCTGCAATAATCTTATCGATTAAATTTCTAGCAACTCTCGGATCGCGTGTGCCTCTAACAATTATTTGCATAGTGGGTTCAAAATAATCTGTAAGCCACATATCACGTGGAAATCCACCTGTTCCTTGCACCATCACAGCAATATCTGGTTCAGCGGGTAGGTTATCTTGAAATATATTCCCATTAATCCCAGTTTCATCGTAAGTTATCTCACTTATATTATTTGCTAATCGTTGCATTACTTCTGAAAACATCAAATATCACCTATTTCTTTTGCCACAAACTTTTCTAATTTATTGGACCACTCCTTGAATGTTAACTCTAACCATTTAGCTCTACCATTGCCTCTGTGAGATAGCGATGTATCTTCATGTTGAGCAACTGCATAAGGTGTATCATAAGCAACAACCGTTAATACTTCACCGTTTTTATTGCTGTCTACGAACCCACTTCTCTCAAGTGTGCCTTCGTCGTGTGGTACAGTTTTATTTGCTTCAGTTAATAATGCCTCTCCAGCTCTGTGATTAGCTTTTCTGGCTTTATTGATAGTATCACTTACTACTTTATCACCATACCATTTTAATGTTGCCATACAATCACCTACCTTAGCATTATTTCTACATTTGACAATTTACCTGTCATAGCATTATCATATCTATTAACAGCGATAATTTCTAACGTTTCACCATTAACTTTAACTTCAGATTGTTTCTTAGGTTTAATATCAGTGGAAGTATATATTTGCGAAGGTGATGTGATCTCATTTCCTTCTTCATCAAATGCTATTTTTTCTTTATGCACAAAATAACAATCTATCTCATAACTATCGCCCCATACCGGTCCATAAGCACCTTCACCTTCATATTCTGTTATAGTTGCTGTATGCGGTTGTACAAATTTAGGTAATTTCATCGGGCATCAACACTTCTATTAAGATAACCAGCTAACAATAACACCCGTCTTGCTCTAGGTGCTAAGTCAGGTATACTTTGCCCACTTCCACCACTATTCAATCCTGCTGAAAATGGTCCTATTGATATATTGTTCAAAAAGTTAACTGTTCCAAACTCATCAAATTGACCCCACCACTCATATTGCCTTACAGTAGCCTTAGAAGCTATTTCTCCTGCTTCTATTCTTCCTAAGGTATAATAGTCTATTAAGTCACTTGCTCGCTCTAATAAGCGTTCTGCATCGTCTGGCAAGTCAACTTCCTGCACACCTAAATAGTTAGCTAAATCTGTTATTGTTGCATATGCCATTTAACCACCAACTTTCAACAAATTAATTAATTCATTTCTTGTCAAAGTTGAATAACCTTTCAATCCTCTTTTTTTAGCATAATCCTTTAGATCTTCTACAGTTAATTTTTCTACATTTTCAAATTTTTCATCTTTTTGCAATCGCTTAATTGTATCTTTGTGTTCTACATTGTATAAATTACCGTCACTTCTAATAAATATCATTTAATCACCTCAATTATAGAGGCGGGTTTTGCACCCGCCATATAAATTATTATTACTTAAGTTCAACTACTGCGACTTTGATATCAGCTACAGCACCTGTAAAAGCAGTTCCATCTGGATCAGTCAACTCAAGAGTGACTTCACCATTAGCATCTTTTACAATTCCACTTTCTACTTCACATAATACAGTAGCTCCTGCTGGCACAGATATAGCTTGGTCGCCATAACCATTTTGCACAAAATCACCTGCGACAAATGTTGTTAATGCATCATTAACTGCGTCAGTATTATTAATCAACACAACTAGCTTTTCATCTGCGACACCATATTTAAAAGTCTGTGTTGCACTACCATCTTCATATCCTACATCTACCCCGCCATTAAGTTTGGCTTCTACATTTGTTAGTGTTGCCATTTATATTCACTCCTTATTTTTTAATTTATTCTGCAGCAATGTTAAAAATGTATTACTCTGCAACAATAGTTAAATCAATGTTAACTAGTTCGTCTGGTCTGATTACTTTTCCGCCGTATACATATAATCCTCTAACTGCGTCAGAGAAACTATTTTCTAATCTTAAGCTTTCTGTATCCAGAATCTGCTCAACAAAAGCTAATGCCCTATAGCTACCAGCCATATCATTAGTAATGTTGTTAGATACAAATACATCAAAACCAAGTGCGCCTGTTACCGCACCAGCGCCAAGTGCTGAAATGTTATTAGTAGATGTGTCAATTTCAGCTAGCACCATTTTTTGATATGTTGCTGGTTTAACTACCATCCATTTTGGCGAATCAGCTGGTACATTATTTTCCTGCAACCTTTTGGCAACCTCTGTTACTGTTTCATATACAGCCACAGAATTAAAAGCACCTTCTGTTACTGTAATTCCTGCATCAGTGTAAAAACCTGCAAGAAATTGGTCAGAAGCATCTGATAATCCATAACTTGCTTCACTCATTGCTTCATCCATCTGATTTGCGTTAGATTGAGCTGCATCAACATCGTCAACTTTAAACGCAAAATACTTCTCTTGGTCAACTGTTAACTTGACGCTTGCGTCCTCTAATTCTTCATAATTAATAGAACCAGTATAATCATTAACTGTCACTCTGCCGATAGAACCAATCTTGACACTATCACCTGCTGCTGTGATATTACCTTCGTATTCTCTGTTAGCAATACCTGCCAACACGTGTGATTTTTGTAGATTACTTAAAAGTCTTGCTCTCCAAATTGTTGGTTTAAAATTTTCAATAGCCATTTAATATTCACTCCTTATTTTTGTTGTTGTGATAATACTTTGCTTACCGCTTCCCAATTATCATTAATTTCTTCTTCTGTCATATTGTCAACTTGCTCCATTGTAATTGTTGTGCCACCTTTGTTTCCACCTTTGAAATCATCTCCGGCTGATGAAGAATTATTTTCTAACTCAAACAAATAATCATCATTTTCTTTTAATGATTTCAATTGATCTTCCAGGCCCTTAACACCATCATCGGTTAGTTCGACTTTATCCATTTCTAATAATGCTTTAACTGCTTTAGGATTTCTTGCTTTATTTTTCAATAGAGCTTTATCAATCTCGGAATCCAACTTCTGTTGCTCTAACTTTTCCTGCAATTCAGTTTTAGTTTTCTCATTTTTTTCTTGTAATTCTTCAATCTTAGATTTTAACTCTTCGCTAGTATTAGTGTCCTCTTTAAGTTGCTCAATTTGTTCATCACGCTGACTAATTTGTTTTTCTAAGGCTGCAACCTTTTCTGATTTCTCATCAAATTTTTCTTTCGGGATGTAGTTCCCATCGTTAACGATTAATTTTGTGTCATCATCCAACTTTTCATTCACCTGTTCAAATAATTCTTCACCTAATAATTCTTTCAAACTCATATACTTCCACTCCTTATATTCTGATTTAGCGTTTATGCAGGTTCGCTCTCTGCGTCAGTCTTTGTTCTTTAGGCTCTGCAAATACCAAAAAAGAGCGGGTGTTATCTAGCTTGTGTAATCTGCTCTCGTTCATACTTCCTATACCTGCCAGTATCATCAATAAAATCTTTTTGCTTTTCTTGCCATTTTTGTCTATAACTTTTAGCTTTCTCTAATTCTTCATCAGTCATAGCTGCCACTTCTCTACGCTTCCACTTTCTGATATTTCGTTCAAGGTAACGTTGTTGCTGCCGTTCTTCATAATTTTCTGCGCTATCAACAGGCTCTGGTTTTTCTGTTAATCCTTCTACCCAAAGTGTTGTATTGTGCGTGCAATTAGCGTGAAATAACCCGTCAGCTTCTGCTTCACTAACACTTGGATATCTCTCGTCATCACCACTTATAGAAAGTATCCTACCTTCCCACGGATCACATATTGGACAACTTTCTGCATGTGATGAAACAATCACCAAATCCTCACCATTTTGCTGAAACCTGTTAAGCGTTCCATCAACTCTTGCTCTTGCGGATACTGTTCTTGTGGCCATTTCTGAATAAGTCTTCAAATTCCAACTCCTACCACTCTTATCAACAAATCCTGTGACACCTCTGTTAGCAAACTCGTTTAACACTTTTTGAGAACCTTCAATTCTCGTGCCACTGCCAGTCAGTACAGTCTCTACACCTCTACTCACTGCCTGTCGATACACATCATCAGCTTGTCTAACTATTCTAAGATGAGTTCCACCTAAGTTAGATTTCAAGGCTTGAGTATAATTGGCTATTGTTTGTTCATCTATTCTCCCAAAGTCAGTAGTTATGTCATTAATATTATATACTTTTCGCAAATCAGCAATAGCATCTTTTGAGCCTTGATTATATAATTCCTGTATAATTGGCTGTAATTCCTTCTCATCAAAATTATCTAACTTAGTAACTATTTGTTTTTCAATACCACTCCGCAAAGTCTGCAATTCTCTTAGTTTTCTTAATTCCCATTGCTCAATACTAAGCGTTTTATCCTTCCTTAATCTATTTGCTATCCGCTGAATAATATCTCTTTCAGCTTGAGCATAGACCCGACCAACTTTTAATGTTAAGTCATCAATTTTAGCCATTTACATCACACCAAATCGTCTGGTTCATTGACTATCATTCCATTTTCCTGCATAATCCTATCAACTTCTTTTTGCTTCTGCTTATCAGTCCAATTAGAATTCAATTCATCTACCATAGCGTATATGCTCATTGCTTTGGCTTGGGCTAATTTGTTAAGTGAGTCTGCTTTCTCTAACGGGTCAGTCTGTACACTATCCTGTAAGTTAACTTGTACAGCAAATTCGCCTGTATCAGAATTAAAATATTTTTTGTCGACTCTGAGTAACTGTGATAATATTTCTTGTAATGAACTCTGAAAATACTTAGCTTTCTTATTCCTAGTTTTAAATGACTTACTTTCCTTAGCTTTAATTTCGGTTGCTGTTGCGTTGCCACCTTGAGTTTCTATTCCAAAACTAGATGGTGAGTATCCAGCTAAACTATAAGCTTGCTTTAATAATTCATAAGCTACCTTAATATGTTCATCCGCTCTGATAGAAGGCTGAAACATCTCAGGCTTAGCATTATCATCACCAACAGGGCCATACTCAAGCACAGTATATATCATCTTATCAATATCATATACTAAATTACCATATTCATCCTCTAACATTCGGCTTGGAATTGTAATATTAGCTCTGCCTAATCTCAAATCTCTCATTAAGCTAGTATATGTTTCATCAATACTGTCAAGTAATCCTTCAATACCACTTAAATCAGATTGCCCCAAATCACTGCCTCTCCATAATCTGTTAGGCTTCTTATTAGGAAAATATCTAACTAATAAGTCATCCATATTGTGCACAACTTCATCCTGCATATTTTCAGTATAGCTGTGATTGGATAATGGAATCTGCTTCCCTAAATCAGTTAATGTTCCTCTCCAAAGTTGATTAACAATTTTGTTAGGTTCTCTAATCTCTAAGTATCTGTAATATACATTAGATTTTGGATTATCTATCACTTTATGAAATGTTAATTTTTGCAGAAAACCCCACTTAAACTCTGGGATAACATTGTCCGGTTGAGCTACTGAAAGTATAGGATAATCTTTGAAATTAGTATTCCAGTTTATTTTAATATAACTTCCACCTAGTGCAGAACTAGTCTCAGCGGCCTCTAATAGCCTGCTGTAAGCGTCTGTTTCATCAAGTATAGTATTAAGCCTCTGCTCTGTATTAATAGCTGTAGAGTCTGGATTATCATGATGCGCTTCACTTATCTTAATATCTGGCATCTCTGATAATAGCAAGTCAGCTGATACTGCCGCAATATCTGAAGCAACTGGCAAATGTAACATCGTTGCTCTTTCCTCTTTCACCACTTTGCCCCAAAATTTGCCGGCCATACCTTGATAGAAGTCTGAAACTTGTTTAGCACTTCCTGAGTACAAAGCTGACCATTCTTGAAACTTTGTGTACTGGTCCTCTAATTCTTTTGGGGGCCAATAAATTGCCATTTAATCACCACCTTTCTAATTGTGTATCATCCTCTTATATATTCTCGGTGTGCTGTTAACTACATATCTGATTAAGTCCATAATATGGTCGTTTTCCTTAATTGGTTTATCCTCGCCTCTATTGCTAGCTTTCTCATCCCAACGATAAGAGTGAAATTCCTCTTGAGCCTTCTCATTATGCTTTAACACTTGAAACTTATTAAGCGTAATCAAATTGCTAACTTTTTCTATACCCTCATTGACACTATTATTAGCTTTAGCAATTCGCTTAAATGCTGGAAACTCGTGTCTGTGCTGATATAACTCAACTCTGAAGCTTTTAGCACTGGGGTCAATAAATATCCACTTAGGATTGATATCATGCTTAGTTATAAAGTTTTGCAAGTCTTTTCTATACTGGCTGTTAGCCTTGTCAGTTCCCTCTCTACCGCTGTGATAGTAAGTGTTAAGTAAATACATCCTATTGTCGCTTCCTATTCCTATATGTCCAAATGCTGTCGGATTAGCAGCACCATAATCAATACCAATGAATTCCTGCACAATATCTACATTATTTGGTACTTTATCGACTACATTGTCTTTTGAGAAGGAGGGAAACACCAATCCCTCTGCGACTACCCATAACCCTCTAATATATCTATCATAATATACTCCAGAATACATACGCTTGTATCTGTCAATAATTTTTTGCGATAATGTTAAGTTATCAGCCATTGTAAAGTGTAAATGGTATATTCTCTTTTCTTCCTTTTTGTCAATCCATTCTTTCTTGAGAAAATGATAAGGTGAATCCGGATTACTATTAAACCAATGACGGCTTCCTTCTACTGAACATCTAGCAACCATCTCATTCACAAAGTTTTCAGGAAACAATTCTACCTGGTCCGCAAAACTTCCAGCAGCTGTTAATCCCTGTAATGTATCTTTGCTGCTAACATTATTAGCTCCATATAAATAGTAATAATTTGTGCCAATTTCAATGCGTGGCTCTTCGGTTGATCGAATGTGATTAAACTTCAAACCTTTAGCATTTAATATTTTCTTCATAGGATTGAGCACATTTTTTGTTAAAGCTCCCATTGACTTACCTGCTATGATAAAGTTTTGATTATCAAAGTTAGCAATGGACCAGTCAATAAATCCGCAAATCATCCCAACTGTCTTACCTGCACGAATACTCCCATCAGCTATAACTATATCCTTGTCAGAATGTGGTGAATTATCCATCCACCAACTAAGTAGCTTAACTTGCTTATCTGAAAATGGTTGAAACTTAAATTGTGCTTTGTTATTCCTCATATTCCACCTACTTTATTATATAGTATATATACTATATAATATTATCCTTCTGTTACCTCTTTTCCATCTTGAAACGCGTGTATTTTATAATCATTATGGCATATCCATTCATCTTCTGTTAAGTCTATTTCAGCAATTAAATCTTCATCATTAAAAAGTATATCACCTTTATTGGAATTCTTAGTTATTATAAATTTTGTCGGTGTATCACAAGTTTTAATAGCAACAGTTAATTCATCTATATCCATTATTCATCACCCTCCCATACTTCCTCACTTCTACCTCTAATCGCATCAATGTAAACATCTACATCTACACTATCTGGCGCTTCATCATTCTCAACTTGATATTTCAACTTAAGCAATTGAGTTTTCTTACCCTGCACTCTAGTTAAGGCCTCTTCAATATTAGAGGTATTTTCAGCCTCAACAGATTGATTAATCCTCTGCATCATCCTTCTTATTCTAATCTCAATCAACTTAATATCATCATCAATTAAATCTATCACTTCATGCTTAACTTTGGGCAATAATTGCTGTTCTTCATCTGTTAAAGTATCCATCCATATAGTTTCATATTCGCCTGTGGAAACAGCGTTTTTATTCTGCTTCATATTCTCTGGCTTCGGACCAGTTGAAGCACCACCGTGATATTTACATCTACCTTCGCCTAAGTGAGAAGTTCCATATCCGGCAACTAACTTACATTCTTCACCTGTGCTTTTAGCTTTAGCACCGCAAATCTTTCTATGAGCTTTGTTTCCCATATCACCACCTCAATTCTAAACTTTTATTAAATAAATTATATCTAATTCAGCAACATAACTATCTATTTTGTATTTGCAATCTTCTTTTAAACTATTAAATCCCCCATCATTTCTAATAAAAACTTGGCTGCTGGAAGGTTTATCATCTAAAATTTCTTTTTTTGTGTATAATTCCATATCGCCACCTCTTTTCTAAAAAATTATCGCATTAAAATTATAATTAAATATAAATTCCAAGCAGAAGTACTTATTATCGGAATAATCCCTAAAATTTTAAGTAACCAATTATAATGATACCAGTTTTCTTTTAAATCAATTATTGTTTTTATCATTAAAGAATTGTTAATTACAAGTAATGATATTAACATAAGTAACAATAAATAATACATTCTATCCCTCTTATTTGCTTATACAATTCTCCACTACATTTCTCGCAATAAACTCTCCCACTTCTATTATCATTTCCACAATCTCGGCATATCATATTATCACTCCTTGTAATGTTATATTAATTATGAGTTAATCCACCTAATATTTTTATATTACTTAAAAAATCATCATTAACATTTCCACCTAAAATTTGCTGTTTGATTTTTCTTCTTATTTCTTTAGCTGACACTAAATATTTATTATATTCATCTTCAACAAACCATCGATTATTTTCAAATCCATAATTACCATCATTAAATTTAATTGAACCCCTTCTTTTAATTTGGAACATTATTATTGATACAACTTTGTTTATCATCTCAATCCACCTCACTATAATGTGCCAATCCTAAATCAACTAGTCTGTGCTTGATTATATCACCGTTGATGAACTACTTTAAGTCTGCATAATAATCAGCTTCTTCAAATTGTTGCACATTATTTTTATAGTCTAAGTATTCTTCTATCTTTTTAAAAGTAAATAGCTTTTCTGGTAAAAGGTGAAATTTATTATCCTTGTTGTCGCCCATCATAAATTTATGACTAGTTGCATTGTTGATAGCTTTTTTAATCTCATCTAAAGTAAAATCATTTAATAGTTTATCAATAGCTTGTTTTCTGTTGTTGCCAAACTTTCTAGGATTATAATCTACACCTTTAATAGCCTGTTTGTAGTGTTCCCAAACTTCTTCAACATCTCCTATATTATCTTTGTAAGTATTCTCTGAAGTAATCTCTGGTATAGTTTTTTCATTTTGGAAACTCGAGTTTTCATTTTGTTGCGTCGACCCTTCATTTTGAAAAGTCGAGTCTAACAGGGATTTCTCCAACTTATCGTATTTATAACCTTCTAAGTGATAACCTTTATTATGCAAATCAATTATAATTTTTAGCAAATTAATTCTATATTGTAATGTGTTATCCCACTTGTATTTAGGATTTTCTCTTTCCATTAAATAGCCTTTATCAACAAGTTTTGTGATATATCTTCTACAAGTTGAGTTTGAAACTCCCAACATTATTTCCCCTACTAGTTCTGAAGTGGTTTTATAAACCCATCCACCTTCTAAATCATCAGTTTCATCTACTTCTCTTTCACTTTCTTCTTCGATAAATTTATCATATCTTTTAAATCCTACTCTTTCTGTCCAATACATAAATTGTTGTAAAACTATTGCTTGTTTATAACCGCCTGTGATTGCAACTAACTCCTCTTTGATGACCGCTCTTTTTAATTCTTTCATTTAATAATACCTCCACGTGTTGTATTGCCACGATAAAAAATAATTAGTGGGCCACTACTCGTGGTTGTAGGTTTCGGGAGCTACCCTAGCCCACCTTAAAATTTATTATAAATTGTTTTTATAAATGCTATAATTGATAATATGATTAATTATGCTTTTAGCTTCATCAATGCTTTCAACAATTGTATTAACCCTTTGTATGCCATCCATCTCAATTTCTCCTAAATCTAACATAAATGAAATTCTAGTACCCACACCTTCATATCTCAAATTAGTAATTATAATATTATCTTTATGAATTTTATCTGTTCTTTCTATCATTTTATCCCTCCTCTATATTTTTACATGAATAATAGTCGCTCTAGGATGATGCTGTATAGTTTTATACTTAACTATCTGTCCGTATAGTGGATGATCTTCATTAAGTATTCTTAACTCTTGTCCCATTTTAAAAGGTGTTTCTCCATTAACAGATTCAACATTCTTCTTTAAAACGCCCCAAGTGTGCTTGCCAGTTTTATAACTCATTTTTATCCCCCTCAATTTGTGTTTCCCTTACCTTCTAATTATATTATATAGCATAAAACACAATAAGTCAAGGATAATATACAATTAATTTATTACTCCCATCATCCTAGCAGTTAACCCTTCTGCCTGTGGCAATATTTTTAACTTATAGGCTCGTCAGCTTTCAGATAATGGTACCAATAAACTAATTGGAGGTGGCAACCAGAATTGAACTGGTATCCCTAGATTACAAAACTAGTATTCTACCTTTAAACTATGCCACCATATAGCTGATAGTTTTACTTCCGTCAGCTGCAGAAGGATTTGTAATAAGCTATAACCTGCTCTCCATCAGGCCTGTATCACTTATCACAGGTGCAAGCTAACAACTAGCCTGCAACATAAATTGGAACGCGCGTGTGGGATTGATTACCCACTCCTCTCAGCATACGGCTGGATTATCACTTAACTAGTATTGCTTTGACGCGCGCATATATATTTAAGAGGGAAGCCTTCTTCCAAGGGTATACGGTCCCGCGTGAGATAGCCACCCTCTTAACGACGTTAATAACCTCCGCATATACTAATATATGCAGATGATCTTACATTTTAAAATGACTCTCTCTTTTAGTTTCAGCAAAAATTTCTAAACTTTCATCACTTTTTCTACTATGTTCCATTATACAAAGTATGCACAAATTATAATCTAACATCTTATCTGTTGCACCTTCGCTGGCGAATTCAGCCCCACATCGTTGGCATTTCATCTAATCCCCAACTTCTTATCCAGCATCAACTGGTCAATTTCTTCTACTTTTATATCCTTATCTAACATTTCAGCATATAGTATCTCATCAGACTGCCCACTGCTTAAGAAGCCATCATATTGGATAAATACGCAGGTGTCTGCACGCTCAATCATCATATAGCACTCATGCATAATAGCATCTCTCATATCGTCTGTATCGAAGTATGAGAAGCTGTGTAGAGGCGATAGGATTAATGCTTCTGGATTAGCTTCTCTAATCTCTTTGGCTATAAAATCAACTCTCAACTTATTAATTTTTGGATCATCAGCAAAAGGATGTGATAAGAATATTAACTCATATCCTCTAATTTCTTTTTTGATGTCATCATAGTCTAACATTTCTACTTCTTCAGCTATTTCTTCTTTCATAGCTTTTAAATTATCAAGTGTTAATCCAGTAGGTTCAAATAATTCATCAAGTGATTCTTCATATAATTCAGCTTCTTCTTTAGTGAAACCTCTCATTTTCTGCAACTCTGGAAGTGACAAAATCTCTGTAACATCTAAAGTATCACAGTTGCATTGTGCATGGTCATTGCATTGCTCACACATTTCATCATCCCCTTTTCAAATCTTTAGTTGTCCAGTGTTTGCAAGAAACCATTCTATATACTGTGGCTTCTGCAAATCCATATTTTTCACCTAAACTTTTATAAGATAAATCTGTTTCAAAATATTCTTTAATAATTTTTATTGATAGCTTTTTATTTCCTTTTGAGTTAGGATTATTTTCTCCGTATTTACCATACATTGGATTCTTCTCACCCGCCATTGAAATACCATACATTGGATTGTTTTCTCCAGAAACATCAGCATGATTTATTTTCATCTTTTCTCTAGTTTCCTTCGAATGTTGCATGCCATAAAACGGATTATCTTCACCTCTTAAAACATTGCCACCCGGTGTTAGGTTATAACCATTTCCTTTATAAGTATTAAAATGCTTTATCCAATATATTTCCCTTTCGTCTAATTTATCAACTTTTATGTTATCCTCTAATATTTTCATATTAAAATTTTCAATACCATGTTTATTGTAGCTGCTCTGTAAATGGTTATTATGATGATCTCCATTATTTAAATGTAGTAAATGTAATCTTTTTCTTTTTCTAAATTTAACTGTTTGGCCAATATACTTTTTATTGTTAATTTTATTTTCTATTACATATATGCATCCTTTTTTCATATTATCTACTCCTTAAATAGATTTCCTTGAAAAATATAAGCAGGAAGCAGCAAGGATACTGTGTTCGCCCCGTCGGGCTATCCTGCTATATAAAATTTACACCATAGCTCTAGCTAATCTGTGTTCGCCTTCGAGAACAATGTAAGGATATGTTGTACTTGACGGTGAATAACCTCGTTTTTCTCCATAGCCCCCAAAATTGAGGAAAGCATTAGTGTTAATAAATAGTCTGTCCTTTTTTGTTGACTTCTTATTCCTGTAATCAGATAAGAAATAACTTTTTCTAAATGCAGCTGGTACATGAGTGTGTGAATGGATATAAATATCAGCATCAGTAGTTTCAGCCATTCTATCTACATAATTCATCTTACCACCAGTTGTTCTTGCTCCACCATTGCCATGCTTACCATAAATAGCATAACAAGTCTTTCTACTATCTCTACCTTGATTTTTGCCAAAGCTAACAAATAACTTGTAAGCTGGGTCAGCATATAAATCCTCTATCCATAACTGCATTGCTACAAACTTCATTATTGAGATTCCACTTTCTCGATAAGTCCTATCTTCATGGTTTCCATCGATAATAACTAGTATCTTATCTTTAACTGGCTTTAACAGCTCAACTGTCTTTTCAATAGCTTCCTCTGGCGAAAGTGTTTCTGAATATATATCAGACTTGCTGTGCTTAATTGCATTGTTAATTATATCTCCATTAACTATTAAATATCTATTATCTTGTGCAGCTACTTCTTCAAAAAATTCTTCCCTCTTTTTCTTAGCATGTTGAGCATCTCCTAAATGTAAATCAGATAACACATATAACCTTATCTGGTTAAAATGTGAAGGTAATTCGTGTGTTATATCCTTCATCTATTTCCCCCTCTCTACATCTCTAGTTGACCAATGCTTAAGACATATTACATTCCCAATCGTCGTTTTGCCTACATTATACTTTTTAGCTAGTTCTTTTAAAGTTATATTTGTTTCTTTGTATTCTTTGATAATTTTTAAACTTTTCTTTTTATTTAGTTTTGATTTGATATGATTTGATCCTTTCATTCTATTATCTTTTTTATTATATTTTTTAGATTTTGTTGACCAATGTTTGCAATTTATAATTTTATTTATAGTGTATAATGATATTTTATATTTTTTAGCAAAATATTTTTGAAATTTATCGCTGTTGTGATATTCTTTATATATTTTGTTGCCTACTTCTTTTGTTATGTTTTTATTTAAACTTTTACTTATTTTGGATTTAGTCTTTTTAGATACATCATGTCCAGTTTTGCCTTTACTTATATTTATTTTGTGTTTTTCAGAAAGTTTTATTCCTTTTCTTGCTTCACTCAATTTTTTTCTAAACTCATCTGGATGCTTAAACCCAGTTAATGCTTCACTTATTTTACTTTTGGTTTCTTTTGAACATTTATGCCCTTGTAATGATTTGCTTATTTTGTTTTTAGTTTCTTCAGGGAAAGAATATCCATTTAGGCCCTCCCCACCTTCTGTAAGGTTATACCCTTTGCCATTAAAGGTATTATAAAATTTAATCCAATAAATTTCTTTATCTGACAATTCTTTTTGATCGATGTTTCTTTCTATTATTTTAAAATTAAATTCTTTTTTTCCATACTTGTTCCAACTATTTTGTAAGTGTATATTGTGGTGTTTGTTTTTGTTTAATAACTTTTGATGTGTTTTCCATCTTTGCGGTGGATTGGTTGTCATTCCAATGTATTTCTTTCCATTAACTTTATTTTCAATACAATAAATTACACCTGTTTTCAATTTGATTACCTCCTGCATAAGGTAGAGGAAGATGATGCAGCACCTTCCTCATAATATTTTATTTAAAATTAATTAGTAGCAGGAGCAGTCAATTTACCACCCCTGCTGAAAGGGGATAAAATGTTAGCTATTTACATAGCTATTCACTCTATACCTTTATTATACACCATAAACCCCAAATTATCAAGCTAAAACTGCAATCAAACTGCAATCATTTCAAATTTATTAATTAATTTTTCATAAGCATCTAATTTAATCATAAAATAGCTTCTCTCTGATTTTTCCCATTCCTCCATTTCGATTATTTCATTATCTGGTACACTACCTGGTGTCCACTTACGCAAATAAGGCTCTAATTCCAGATTATACAGCTGTGTAATAATAAATAACTCATCATCATTAAGCGTTATCAACATCTTATCAACAGTATCCACAAAGTTTTTCTTCTGCTGCAAGTTGACTTCTTTATCTTTAAATATATCATCAAACTTTTCATAAATTGTAATGTAATCGCAATAATTAATATATTGCTTTAATACTTTATCGACCAATTCCTTATCCATCATTTTCACCTTCAATCTTGCTATATAAATAATGATGTAAATCATAGAATTTAGCTGCTAAATAAATTATTGGAGAAAGCAAACTAAAAACTATAAAAATAAATACATCTTGAAAAATAGATAACCATTCTTCTTTTATTGATTGAAATAATTCTGGTGTCATAAGCACTAACGAAATTCCAAAAAATAAATATACCAACATAAAAACACCCATCATAATCCCTTCTTCCACATTTTTTCACACAATTTTATATGTCCCTCTGGATCAAGTCTATCCTCACACTTCTCGCAGTCTAAACTATCAACTCTATCATCCTTAACATTGCACCACTCCACACTATGCTTAAAATAGATATTAGCACACCTTTTGTGGCTTGTAATTGATTTGTGGAAGTGGCACAACCCTTTGTTAGTGGTTAAGTTGTCGCAACTGTTTGTTGTGCACTCTGTGTAATTATTCATACACTATTTCTGTAATGGTTTCTGGAAAAACTAAATCAACAGCACCTTTTATTTTTCCATCCAACAACCTAACAACATATATTTTACTTTCTCTTTCTTCATCATAATGCACACCAATTACTTCGTGTTCAGCTTTCCCTTTTTGTCTAAACTTATCCCCAACTTCTAATTCATCTGGCTTTTTGAGTGGCGATAGCCTGTCTTCTCTAACAACTGTCACTCTATGGTACCCTTTTTTTATAAAGGAAATTCCATATTTAATCCAATTAACATCATCTTTTTTGTCAGCTATACCCCAAATTTCAGCTTTATAATGAGTTCCGTCATAATATCTAAAATCTACAGGTTCACCAACTTCAAACTTATTAGCTGGTTTAGGATTTTTTGATACTGGTCTAAACAAATTCAAATCATACCAATATTCATCATTAGTTTCTTCTAATTTAACATCTTCTCCTCTTAACGCTTTTACAGTGTAAATAGAATTTTTTCTAACATTATTGTGGTTTTCCCAAAACCTTTCAACTTTCATTCCAACCTTACAATTTTCTGGTTTCATTATTTATCCTCCTTAATTTTAATATCAGAAGCTATACCCCAAGCTGATAATCCGCCTATCATAAATAGTAGCTCTCTAACTATATCATAATTAAATAAATTCCATACTCCAAAAGTAAATAATCCTAATCCTATTATTATTAATACCCAGAACAATATTATCCTAAATATCTGCTTTGCTTTCACTCTTATCCTCCTCACAATTAAGTATCCCATAACCAGCTATGTCCTTATAAGGATTTTCTCCATCCTCATCATTATCAGTAGCGATTCTTTTCATCTTATCGAACATTCTAACAAGTGTAGCAACATTATCATAATCTTTCAATTTTATGCCATTAGGATATAGTAATTTTAACATCTTACCTGTTACATGTATACTATCGCCATACTTAGCATTCTTACTGTCAACCAAACTTCCTATTCGCTGACCTATCATTTCATATTTAATGTGATTAGTCATTTTTATACTCCTCCAATTTAATTAGTAAATCATCAATTAATTTGCTAATTTCATTTAAAAATCTACCAGCTTCATTTTCACTATAAATAGCTAAAGTTTGTGCTCTCATAAATCTAACGACAGCTATCATAAACCTTAATTTAAGTTTTGTCATTATTTCCCCTCCAATGATGCAAACAAGTATAAGCTATTGCTATTGCGTCAGCTTCATCTTTCTGTACATTTTCAATGCCATACTTGCTGCACACTAATTGATTAATATCATCTTTGCTGGCTCTACCATCTCCTGTAAATATCTTTTTAATATGAGCCGGTGCATATCCTCCTATTTCAATCTTGCCGTTCATCAGCATTACAGTTCTGTATATTCCTAAAAAGTTTGATGTGCTTCTCAAAGTCTTTCTATTAGGACCATAAGGTTTTTCAAATCCAAAGTAATCAAAATCTTTCTCACATAACTCATTAAAAAATTTGATGACATTTGTATCTCTATCTGTGCCAGTTTTCTTAAAAGTTTTGTTACCACTTTCTACTAACTCATCATCTTCAGATATTATCGCCCAACCACAATGATTACTTCTAGTTATGCCCGGATCAATCGCTAGTATATTCAATTAATCACCCTTTTAAATTGAGAAGCAAGGCAATGTCTAACTGCTAGCCTCACAGCTGTCATGATATAAATAGATAATATAGTTATTACCTCACTTCTCTGTCGGCTAAAAATCTAATAAAAATTAAATGTTGGCACTTATTCTAATGTCGGTATTTAGTCTAATTAAAAACTATCATTAAAATCATCAAAGTCGTCAATTACTTCATTTGAATCTCGTTGAGTATCTTTAGCAAAATCTAAAAATCTAACATTATCAGCATTCACTTCTGGATTAATATATTTTCTGCCATCACTTTCTGACTTTCTAATTTGCAATTGACCATCAATGCCAACTAATCTTCCTTTTCCTAAATGTTTGGCACAATTTTCGGCAAGTCCTCTCCAAGTTACAATATTAATGAAATCTGTGTCAGTTTCGCCATTCTTTTTAGTATAATTTCTATCAACTGCAATTGTGAAGTTGCAAACTGGTGTGCCTGAATTAGTCATTCTCAATTCTGGATTCCTTGTCAACCTTCCGATTAATACAATTCTATTTAACATTTAATCACCCTTCCCAGTTATTCTTTTAATTTCATCCATAATTTCTTCAGCTGTCAAGTATTCAGTCCAAATTTTAGCTTTGATTGATTTATTACCTTTTTCATAAGTAAATTCTACATATTCTTTATTATTCATAAGTTACACGCTCTACAACTTCAACTTTCTTTTCTACTTTTGAACATTCCATATTTGTAGGTTGTCCTTCTTGTCCTTCCGTTGCTGGGGCATCCCACCAAAATGATATATAATCATCTCCAATTTTCCAAACAGATTGCATAACATAAGACCATCTACTTCTTTCACCTGTTTCTCTTTTTACTACTTCTTTAACTCCTAATTTTTCTCTTTCTTCTTTATCTTTATAACCTTGCATTTCTAGTGCCTCATAAACTATATCATCGGGCCAAGAAGTATAATCACTAATCAAATCTCTACAATCATCAACTAGCTTATTAATATCCACATTATCCCTCCTAATTTTATCTAACAGGACACATTCCATCTTCACAGCTACTCCCTAAATCTCTCTCATCAACGCTTAGCTTAACTTTATCTTCCTGCTGCAAACTAGCATCACAATGCAAACAATAACCTCTGTGATTAGATGTTTGCTTACCACACTTAGGACACTCAACAATTTCAATTTCTCTGGACACTAAATATCATCCTCCCTTTCTGCTCTCTCGTCTACCCACACAAAACACATTTCGTGCATACCATCAATTTCTTTTTCATCAGGCTTAATTTCTTGCTTACACTTTTTACATATTTTCATAGCTTCCTCCTTTTCTATTTAATTTTATATTTATCTAAAAAATCAAATATTATAAAACCCGCTTGGATTATAAAAACTATTGCATATATTGAAGTTATTGTCATAATTCCGCCAAATAATAAATCGAACGCCCACTCGTCTAACTTATGTGCATACTTGTTAAAAAATATCCATAAAACAATTAAGCTAATAGTTAGTGAAATCATATTATAACCCCTTTCTAATTTTAAGCAACCATTCAGCAGGTTTGTCAGTTAACTTTCCCATTGTGTCAAAAAACTTAATTATAATTTTAGGTAGATTTTTAGGATACTTTTTATTTTTAATAGCTGCGTATTGGTCTGGATGATCAACTTTTAATTCTTCTTCAATGGAAACTTTAAGCAATTTAATCGCCCCCCTAATTATCTGACATCATTTTTAATTCGCATTGGCCTTCAGCAGTCTTTTCTTTGCGCCCTCCATTTATCCACCATTCCATTACTTCTTCACCGGTTTTCCATTGTGTTTCTTTACCTCTGCGATTTCTTTCTTCTAACATCCTCTCAAATGTTCTAATATAATTTTGATAAAACTTAGGGTATTTGTGTGCTTCAAATTTCATTTGTCGCTTATTGGCAAGCGGGCACATTATACAACCTAATCTATCAAATCCTTCATCATATAATTTACAGTAGTTTAAGTTTTGTTCTTCAATGAAATCCCAAACATCTTTATCCGACCAGTTGATAATCGGGTTAAGATAAAACTTATCACTTTTTCTAGTATCTTGCTCAAAAACACACCTATTTGCTCTATTATTACTTTCGGCTCGTCTGACGCCTGTGACAACTATTTTTCTACCATTGCCGCCTTGTTCTTTTAGCACATCACAACAATATCTAACCATTCTAGTAGGAGGCATTAATTTTCTAGGTATAAGTTCCCACATGGTTTCTTCTGGATGGTGCATTTCTACATCTGGATGTTCATTTCTAATATAATTAACTAACTCTGGAGGATCAACAGTAGTCATATTATAATGAGCATCATATTTAACCTCTGCCATATCGGCAAGCGTTTTTATAACAAGACTATCCTTCCCACCACTAAAAGCTAAATAATAACCTTCATCTATTTGGTGCATTTGCAAAGCAATTACTGATTGTTTAACTTTATCCTCAAATTCCATTCCATCTTCACCAATTTTAGCTCTTTGTAACATTTTAATTCACTTCCCAAGCATCTAATACTTCTTTATTAGAATGATCAAGCTCAAATTTATTTATTCCTTTTTCAAAACTTTCAGCTTTAATTGAAGATTGTCCTTGATATTTACTTTCTTTATCAACATAATAAATTAATATTTCTTTCATTTTCATCACCTCTTACTTAATATTATACAGCACATATTCCAAAAAGTCAAGCTATTTTAATAATTATTTTCTTAAAATTTCAATTTTATTTTTCATTCCCATATCCAGCTCATAACCATCCTCCCAACGAACAATATCTTTGTAGAAATACATCTTGCAGACACCTGTCCCCGATGTTCTTCCTTTCTCCTGTATCATCTCGCCTAATACTCTATTCCCTCTAGTTTTGTTCTGTTTTTCAATAGACTTTTCTTCTAAATAATCCGGTCTGTGCAACAACCATATTTCATCAGCTGTTTCCTCAATTTCACCGCCACCTCTCATATCGCTCATTTGTGGTCGCTTGCCTTCTTTGTGATTACTTCTTGTCAACTGCGAAACTAGAATAATCGGCACATTAAGCTGTAATGCAAGACTTCTAAGGCTTCGACATATACCACCTATTTCTCGCACCATATTAGCTCTCTTGTCATATCCTATATTTTGCAGATAATCTACAACTATCACATCGAGTTGGCCCATATCCTTGTTAATTTTTCTGCAAACAGCTGCGATGTCATCAACATTCATATTTCTTTTTTCGCTGATGAATAAGTTTTTCTCATACTTATCTAATATATTATAAGCATTAGCAATAGCATTTTGTTGAACCTCTGATAACTTTTGAGCCTTGTCATAATCATTAGCAGGCACACAACTTTCGCTAACTATTAAGCGATCAACCACTTCTTTTGCGTCCATTTCAAGCGATATCATAGCTGCTTTGCCACCATTGAATAATATATTTCTCATCACCTTAATCGCAAAAGCTGTCTTACCTACCGACGAGTTAGCTCCTAATACCGTAAGGTGTTTTCGCTTAAGTCCGCCCCACTTGTTGTCTATCTGATACAATCCAGTCTTAACGCTATCATCACCTTCACCTTCTAATCGCTCCACATAGTTGCCATACGCCTTGATTAGAGCATCGCCAAGCAGGTAGTTAGTTTCGTCATTATCCAGCTCTGAAGTAACTTTAAATATCATTTCTTGCGATTTGTGTAGATACTCGTCAATATCTAAATCTTTCTTTTTTGCTAAGTTATAAATATCTTTGCTGACGCTTTTTAGATTGTGTCTAATATAATTTTTGTGCAGCAAATCTAAACTATCATCAAACTCGTGAAATAAGTCTTTTTCTGGCAGTTCGTCAGCAGTAACCCCTACTTCAGTTGCTAGCTTAACTATGCTTAACTGTTCGTTATTATTCCTTTTTTTAACTATCCAATTATATATTTTCTTCATCTTATTATCAGTAAAATAATTAGGTTTACATTTTTGTATTAAATCATCAGCTAACTCTGGATCGGCTAATGTTGCAGCTATCACATTTTTTTCTAACTCAACTTGATTCAACCAACATCACTTCCTCTCTAATTATAATATAAATCAATTTTTATGTCTAATTGTAAATTCTAATGCTTCTTTAGCGATTAAGTTATAATTATCAGTTATAAATTTATCAATAACTTCTTCATCAACGCCACAATCTTTCAACTTATTAGCCGTTCTTATAATATCTAATTTATAATCATCCCACCACTTATAAAACTCAACATGTACTTCTGGTAATTCCATTTTTATATCCCCCTTTAATTTTCAACTGGATTAATAACTTTATCATTATCAATAATAAATGGCTCACCCTGCTTATAATTGCTATATGTGCCGTGTATTACAAAACCCGCCATATAATTAGCGCCTTTACTTGCATCACTCTGACATATCTTTTTAGCTTCCTCAAGTGGTATATTTTCATTACATAATCTTTTTGAACCTCTAGCCCCACGTTTGCTGAAAATGAATACATCATAAGTCTGCTGGTTAAGATATTTATTAATTATTTGCTTGCCAAAGTTCCCTCTAACATTTGCAATATCTATTTCATCATCAATGTTAAGAAAATTATTCTTAATCGCCCACTTTACTAAAAATCTATCTGGATCATTATAAGTTTCGGCTTCTTTTAAATAAGTTTCAACCTTAGTTTTAGCTAGCAATTTACCACCTCTTTCTAGTAAGCAGTTTATAGTGTTGCTTAGCACTTGCTTGTTATTGATTAGCTTTTTCAATTATAGCTTGCTTCTTTTCTTTATTCTTAATATAACCACCTGTATCTAAACATTTAACTTTATTGCCATTAACCTCAAAATATAATCCATTAAAAAATACTTTACTTTTCATTTTTATTCCCCCTCAATTTATTGCGTTTTCCTCATCTGTTAATACTATTATATATGATAAAACACAACTTGTCAAGGGAATATTATAATTAATTCAAATCTGCATAATAATCTATTTTTTCTTCCATCTGCTTAGGCGAATAACCTTGATCCTCTTTCATTCTAGTTTCCAGCTTAACTGCCTGTTTTCGCAACTTAGTAGCTGACAATATATTCTTATACCAGAAATCATCCTCCTGACACCAATCAATTATCTCCTTAATTTCATCCCAACTATATCCACTATCCCCACCAACTGTGCCTAATCTATGAAGGCGGTCCATTGCTAACGACCAACTTTCCATCTGCTTAGGCGAGTCTTTAGGAACAGGCTGGTTAGGGATGTTAGACTTAATTTTCTTTTTGAGATACATTGCTGCTTTATAAGGTTTGCTGTTTTTATCAAATTTAACTTTATCGTTCTGACTTTTAGAGTCGGAACAAGAAGTATTACTTTGTTTATTAGTTCTTTGTTCAATGTGTTCTTTATTTATATCCCCCTTTTCCATATCTGGATTATCCACACTTGGTTTTTCTAAGTCTGGATTTTCTGATTGTGGAGTTTCATAAACTTCATACTCATGTACAAACTTTCCTTCATCATTTTTATACTTTCTATAAACTACATAACCAGCTTCTTTTAACTCTTTAATACCACTTCTAAGAGATGTAATACCATCACTAGCGTGTCTTTTAATTTCACTAGTCTTAACCTCCCAGTCTGGTGGCAAAGATAATAGATAGACAAGTATTCCTCTTGCTTTCCAACTCAAATTGTCATCTTGCAAAGTATTGTTATCTAAAACTGTAAAGTTATCATCTTTTTTATTGCGATATACTGCCACTTTATCCCTCCTTAGCTAAATATTCTACCAAAGAATCCTTTTTCTTCTTCAACTTTTTCTGTTTTATCAATATTTTCATTCATAACATCAACTAAGTTTTCTAAATCAGTTATTCTGTCAGAGAAAAACTCAAACTTCATTTCTGCTTTATTGTGATATTTTTCTAATTCTTCAACTTTATTATTTAATTCTCTAATTTTAGCTGATTGAGATTTAATAGTTTCTCTCAATTCTAAAACCTTGTCTTTTCGATGTTTGTCAATTGATTCTTGTTGTTTTTCAATACTAAAATTTAATTCTTTTTCTACTCCATTTGTTTCTTCTTTAAATTTATGATATTTTTTAGGCATAAAATCTATGAAATCATTATAATATTTTCTATAAAGAATATTCATTGGGCTTCCACTTTCTTGTATTTTTTTACCTGTTTTATCTTTATTTTTTCTTTTAAATTCAGAAAGTAAATTAGAAGCATATCCAAACTTTATATTAATTTTTTCTGAAATATCTCTTGCTGAATAGTAATTTTTACTTTTATCTTTTCGTTTATTTTTTTGCTTTTCTTTAGCATTAGAATTAAAAACCTTTATATTTTCGACATCCCCTTTTAAAAAGCGAAGAATACCATTAATTTTCTTGCTTTTTATTTTTCCTTCTCTACGTTTGTTGTAAATTGTAGAAGAAGAACAATTTGCTATTTTAGCTGCTTTTTCTACTGTTATCCATTCTTCTTTATCTTTGATATCATCAACTTTAACATCAAATAATTGTGCCAATGTTTCAATAACACTGTCATCTAACTCCATTTTGTCATTCTCCACCTTGTACAACCTCTGCACATCTTCAGTCCTGCTATTGCCACCTAATCTGATCATCTGACATAAATCCTCGCGTGTCAAATCATTCTTTTCTCTCAAATACTTAATAGTTTTACCAGTAGTTTCTTTTAACATTTTATACCCCTCCATTTGATTTGTTAATATTATAATAACATATTATCTAATTTGTTGCAAGTGTTTCTTAAAACTTTTTTAGCTTCTTTATAATCTTTTCTACCTTGCTTAAAACCAACTTGTGAAATATATGCTTCTTCTAATTCTTTGTTTCCATATTCAAAATAATTATCTAACATATTCTTTTGCCTCTCATTTAAGCCGTCTAATAGCCTTTTAATAGCCTTTTTAGCTTTCAATAGGTGTTTATACCTCCGTTCAGCGTGAAGCCTTAAATCGGCTATTTGAATAGCTCTAGCACCTACTGCGTCATAGTTGCTGTTCTGCTGTACATAAATCTTATCATAGTCAATACCTTTCATAATGTCATAATCATCATCAGTGTATTTTTCTTTCCACTTATACTTGTAGTCAACTATTACATTATCAAGTTTGTTGCGATAATATAATTTTAGTATTTCTTCTGGATAAAATTCATCAACTACATTCATGGCTGCACCACCCTTATCTGCTCATAATAATCATAAAATTTAGATTCTATTTCCTCTATTCTGTGTTGATCGTCAACTACACACTTTACAAATTTTCGTGGTTTCTTAAGTAAATCGCAAGTTTGCTGGATAGAAAGGTGAGCCATTAACTCACCTCCTTATTTATCTTTTTAATTAATTCTTCAACTTTGCTTTCACTGGTAGATGCTATATGTTTCATACCTCTGTAACCTTCCTGCTTAAGCATTTTCTTAACCTTATCAGCATCATCACTTTCTAACCACTCATTAATAATTGCTATCTGCTCCTTAGTAGCTGTTTCAGTCTTCTTACTACTTCTGGATGAGTTATTATTGGCACTTTTCCGACTATCTCTGCTGTTGCTTCCATCCACATCTTCTTCACTTGCTAATCCTGTTGCAGCTGCTAATGAATAACGCCTGGCATATGTTATACTACTGCCTGCTCCTTGCACATCGCTCATAGACTTGCCAGTATCTTTAGGTAATCCTACTGGGCCAAAAGATAACCATTGTCCACTCTCATGAAAAATGTTAGTTGTAACAAGTATGTTACCTTTTTCATCATAGCCGACTTCTTGATTGAAGGATAAACCTTTACCACTCATAGCTTCCTTAACTACATCTACAACACTATCTAATTTAGCATATTTGTAGCCATAGCCTTTAGTGTCTTTAACTGGGTTGTTAACTTCCTGCTGAAATTCCATAAATGATTTCATAACCTCATTAACTTCATTGCTCATTTTCATTTTATTACCTCCTAATTTTTAATTCGGCTTTCTTTTTCTCAACAGTCTTAGTTTCATCAAATTTTTCTATTTTACCAGTTTCTAAATTAACACATTTTAAATAATGTATAGCTGGTGTTTTAACTTTATCAGCTTGAATTTTAATATAATAATTGTTATTAACCATAAATATATCACCATAATTCAAACTATTCAATAATTCTGAATTATCATTGGATATAAGCATTTTATTATTCCCCTTTCAATTTATTTTCTAATTTCCATCTTAAATACTTTCTCATGGATTTGTGTTCGGCTAATAATAAATAAATTAAATTTTCAACTTGTTGCTCATCCATTCCATAATCATAAGCTAACTCTGATAAGATTAATTCTTTGTTAGTCATCTAAGATCGCTCCTTTCTAACTTTGAGTTTTCCTCTAAATCATTAAATAAGTATTCTAACCCACCAACTGTTGCTAAACTATCCCACACCATCGCTTCTGCCACTTCTTCACATACATGATATCTCTGCATTAATGCGTCAACAACACCTTCTTTGTTAACTTCTTTATCAGCTATTTCAACTTCAAATTTTTCTACACCTTTCATTTTATACCTCCTTTATTAAGTTAATACCATTATATCAGCTATTAATTAACTTGTCAAGATTTTAATTAGATTTATCTAGATAATCTTGATACCAGTTGCAATATTCAGCTACATCACAATAATTTTGACACTTAGTTGGTTCAGCTACTCTGTGTTCAATATAATCACCTTTACCTTTTTTCTCCATCCATTTTTCGGCATCTTCTCTACTATCTAATACTCTGTGTGCTCTTTTTCTGCCTTTAGACTTAACAGCAAATGTATCATCATCTTGCCACCTCTGTTTTTTGCTGCAAGGTTCTATCTGATCATCATCTAATAATTCATCCAATCTCAAACTTTCAAACTTATTTTTTATAAATTTGTCAATTTCAATAAAATCTTGCATATTAAACTCAAACTCAACAGTTTGCACAGCGTGCGGCGGATAATCTTTCTTGCGATCAACTTGCGATTTCTTCCAATCCTTGAGAAACATTACAATTTGTCCTCTTTTGCAGTCAAATCCAATCTGATTAAGCATCCAAGCATATATCAACAATTGCTTCCTGTAATCATCATAATCACCGTATATAGCCTTCCAGACTGATGTAGTCTTATAATCTTTTACAGTGTTTGTGCCATCTTCATACAAATCAAATAAGCCACTTAACTTGTAACCATCAAATATTTCAATTTTCATATATTCTTCTTTTAATTCATCATCAGCTTCAGTTTGTTGCTCTAAAATGTGATGTGTGGCTGTACCGAATAATAACCAAACCATATCAGCTACATCTTTTTCAATTTCATCATGGTATCTACGCTTTAATATTGCTTCCTTATTACCTTTCAACATACTTGTAACACTGTATTGCTTATCTTTATACTGATAATCTGACTGGGCCATTTCAAGAAATGCTTTAGGTAAATTATATTTGTTAGTTATTTTCATTGTTACCCTCCTCATAATTTTTGATTGTCATTTCTGCATCCTTTAAATATTGCATCAACTTAACTAAAAATTTATCAACATCGTTCACACTTTTCCAATTTAATTTTTCTCTAAAACATTGAACATCCTCAATTTCCTCGGCAAAATAATCACTGTGTATTTTCATTTATCCGCACCTCCTCAATTTGTAATCCGGTCCACTTATCAGGCAAATAATTTTTAGCTATTTCAAATGGATTTTCATTAGTTTGGAAATAAAACACTTCCTGCTTAAAGCTACTTGTGTATATTGCCCTGTAAAGCTTTCTATTAGCCTTGTATTCAGTTTTAAATTGTTCGATAGCTTCTTGTACCTTTAGGTTAACTTGTGCCTCTATTTGTGCGTTTATATTAGTTTGTAACTTATTGTATAATTTCACGCCTGCACCAATTGATAATCCTACTATTAATAAAATGAGTAGCAAACTAATCAGATTTCTTTTTATTTCCATCACCTTTTTGTTTGTCCTTCCTAGCTTTCCATTGCCTCCACATTTCATAATCTTTCTTTTGTTGTTTTAATTCTTTATCGTGCAGCCAATCTAAATTGCTGTATGGTATCATTTTAGCCTCCTAATGCTATTATAATTAATGATAGTGTTAACCAAATTGCACCAACTGTTAATCCTGCCACAAATAATAGTTTAATATTTAATAATTCTTTTAGCATTTAATTCATCTCCTTTACGTATTTCAATATGGCATCAAACTCATCATCTACATCTAATATTTGATGCATAGTTTCCTGAAAATCGTAAAACTTTCTTAGATGATATTTGCCAAACTGGTCTTCTTGTAATTTCACAACTCTTTCATGACCATCCCAATTTGTAGTTTGCTTCCTAATTTCTCTCATTTTATTTCCTCCAATGCATAATTCCAGTTATTTTTTAGCTTTTTTACTTCTCTTTCATTTAATTCTTTTACTTCTTCATAGACACCATTTAGGATCTGATAGCTTATTTTATACTTTTTCATTTTATATCCCCTTTTTTGTTTTTGACTGCTGCCCTGTTTCCTTCATATATTCCATCAATGCTACTAATTCTTCTTTGTGACTATGAGCCATTTTGTCAAAATCTTCACTTGCCCAATGACCTTTTTCATCTAATATTGTTATATCAATGTCCATGAAATCAATGCTAACATCAGCTGTACAATTTTCAAACTTTTCATTGAACATTTCTTCTATCATTTTTGGTGCTAATTCTTGTAATGTTTCAACCTTCATATTGATAGCATCTCTTGTCATTTCACCATTGAAATTAAGATTTTCCATCTGATCTACTAATTGACTAAGTCCATTTTCGTTATACATTATTTTCTCCCCTTTCGTTTTGTGTTTCCTTATCTTCTAATACAATTATAACAGTTATTTAATACTTTGTCAAGACTTTTTAAGAAATAATTTAAATTTATTTTTTGTTCCTCCTCTCATTACCTTGTAATACCATTATACATGATAAATTAGTGTTTGTCAAGTAAATATGTAAATAAAAATAAAAATCCCTACCAGCTATTAACCAGTAGGGAGGAGGGATAACTATTTATTTTTGTTCATTTTTGCTTTGCAGTTCTTTTCCTAATTGTTCTAATATTGTTCCGATCACAGGCTCAAATTCTTCACCTGGTATTTGCTTTTTAACCTCATCAGCGATTCTTTTCCATAACTTGTCGTCAATGTCTGTGTCCTCAATAATAGTCTTAATCACCTGTAAAATAATTTCATTCATAAAATTTTCATCTCCTTTTTGAAATATACTTATAATAATATTTGTCAGCCACATCGGTATCTCATCCCTATCCAACTCATCACCATACTTATCCAACATCTCATTAGCCTTTGCAATGTTTTCATCAATTGTGGGCTGTTCTGGAGTTAAGTCATCACCTCTGCTTATAGATAGCCCATCATTTTTAATTGACAGCCCATTCATTTTCCCAACTTTTTCACAGCATCACCACCAATAATTACCACCGCCAGCATTTGAAAAGTTTCAACAGGAATGATGTTGAATATTAAAAGTAGTGTTATATAAAGTAGGAAAACTAAATCCTGTTGAAAATTATCATCAGTTAGTAGTTTTAGCCAATCTTTAATCAGCTTCATATTTTCTCCATTAATTCTTGTAGTCGCCTACCCCAGCCTCTAGCAAAAGTTTTCTGACTACTGTCATTATCAATGATATCATAGAAATATCTACCTCTAATTGTTAAATACCAAAAGTTTAAATCCTGCTTATATTGGTACTCATTTAAGGCTGAAATAGTTTGTGGTCCTATCTTACCATCCTCTGCTATAGTCTGCTTATTAAGCGTGTTATAGGATCTCTGTGCAAACCTAACAGCCCAACTTGTCCCATGATTGACAGCTGCATCAAATATGAATTCTCTCATGATCTCATCATCTATTTCATCAAGCCTTATACTGTCCCAGTATTGCTTTTTATATACTTCAACAGCAAACACCAATGGTAGCTTTTTCATATCACCATTATATCCATTTTTTCTTGCCACACTTTCAGTTATTCCGTATCGTGTTGGCCCGCCTTTGTCAGCGGAGTGATTAACATAGCCACCTTCTCGCTCAACTGTATTCTTGATTATTTCATTCATCTAATCACCTCACTGTTAATAATATTTGTACTAATAGTAAGATTATAGCAAACATACCACTACCCATTGCTATTAATAACTTGTTGAATCTACTTTCCAATTTTTCCACCTTCTTAGCTGTATCCGCTGTCTTGCTTTTAAGTCCATTATTCAAAGTTTGCAATATTTCTTGCTGATTACATTCTAATTTTTCATATTTTAGTTCTAATTTTTCTACACCTTTTTCTGCCATATGAGATTATCACCTTTCCACTACATTAATTAAAATCCTATCTGTAACCAGAATTCTGTTGAGAAGTCCAAAATTATCACCTTTCCACTACTGTTTTATATTTGTATATATGCTATTTGAACTGATGCTGAGCTTTCACTATCTCCTTCATAATTTATATAAATATTATTTGTTGTTTGCGCATGATTTGCTATATATTGTGTATTTTCTACTACCCGATTATCGATATTATTCACTGCATTAGAAACCCTTGTCCCACTAATTTCAGCTTCCCCTAACGGTGTATCAACACTAATTGAAACTGTAGTTCTTCTTACTACATTATCAGCCCCAATTACTTTTTTATATATTTTAGCTGCAACAAAATATCCGTTGCCTATATTTACAGTTTGCGTAGTTGTTGTATTCCCACTAAAATTAAAAGTACCAGTTGTTTGTATATTTTTGAAAGAAGCTAATCCATTTTCATTAGCAGTTATTCTGCCATCAACACTTGCTGTACCACCTTGTATTGTTCTCAAATCATTCTCATTAGTATCAATCTGCCCATCCATTTTGTCTAAATTTGTTGCGTTAACAGGAGTTGATTCTGTCCAACCAATTGGAGTGTATGCCATTATACCACCTCAAATTCGCTTTTTAATGTTTGATACATTGCTCGTCTAATTTTAACCTCATCTGGAAAATTAAATTTCCACTTAACCTCTGCATTTTCAAAAACTATTTCTGTTCCTGCGTCTACTTCCATCAACAACATTGGGGTTGTGTCAGTCTTTGCGTCAGCGTTATATTCAGTGACATATTGACTGACTTCTACGCCGTCTATCATAATACTTCTGGTTGTACCACCATCATTAATTTTTACCGTTGCCATTTAATCACCTTCCTTTAATATGTCCAACTATAATCCGAGCGTGATATTTGCAGTGCTTCGGTTTCCTTTTTAATCAAATCATACGGTTGTTTGTCAATTAATACACCTGTGCCTATTTGCTCTGTTGCTCTAAATCCACCTATCCAGCCAAAGTGTGTTATATTTTCATTAGCACTATTCGGGCCAAGATAAGTCAATGTGTCAACTCTATCGGCTGTGTTAACATCCTGCTGTGTTCTCTCTTGTCTGCCCAGTTCTGTATCGCCATTAAACCAAGCTATATGTGTTACTCTATCGTTAGGCTCAAAATTAGGCGTGTATGTGCCATCTGCCTGCCATGTGCCGTCAGCTTTCAACTTTCTAAATATATTAGGATTTTCAGCGAATGTCCAAGTTTTGCTGAAGTCTATAGGAATGATTAATATTTCAGTTCCACCTATTCCTTCGCTGACTACTAATTCTGCACGCTTAGTTAATTCCATAAAGAATTCTTCCCAAGTTTTGTGCTTAGGTCCTTTGACAGCTTCGATGTCATAAAATATCTGACCATTCTCATCAAAAGTATTGGTGCGTGTTATTAGCAGTTTTTCACCTTGATTAATTCCCATTGATGTGAGATTGTTAACTGTGATAAGTTGCCCAGCTTTGAGTCCACTTCTTCTAGTCTGAAATTTAAGTCGCTTGCTGTCAACTCCATATTTTTCAATCCTGCTGCTGCCTATTTCAATTGCAGCTTCTCTACCTTCAACATTCCCAACTGTTATAGCGTCCTCAACTATTCCAGATGTGCCATCAATGTCAGCTTGTTTGCTTATCAGATTAGGGTCATAAGTTTGTGCTACAATCTTAAACTGCCCAATAAATGTACATCTAACTCTATCATTGCTGGTTAATCTACTTTCAGCGTTATCGTGTGTGATAATATCAGACTCTTTCTCCCAATACCATTGGAAACCATCATCAACACCTTTTCTACCAACAGTTTGAGTCTGCCAAGCACCACCATTAATACTAATTTCAATAGTTGGCTCCTCTGCAATTGGAAAACTAACAGGGAAAGCTTTTTTATCACCATCTCCACGCTCAACATCAACCTGCTCCTCTGTGATACCAATTGGGCCTTTGACAAGTTGTTGATTGCGATAGAGTGGATTGCCCGTCTTAGCAGTCGGCAGCCCTCTAATATATTGTGGCTCTAACTGCCAATCCGCAGGCTCGCTATCTCTACTTTTGAAATGCAACACTTTATCAGAGTCTATTTTCCACCAAAAGTTCATCTTATCTGCTACAGATGAAATTAATTGTTCTGTTGGCACAAAGTTAGCTCTAGTTTCAAGTATTTCTGTGCCATCTTCAATGGTATATTTAACATTGTTAACTTTAATTGATAGATTTTTCATCGAAGGTGTTGCAGATAAACTGCTAGAATACAGCTCAATTTTGAAATAGAAATTGTGATTAAGTGGAATGGATGGTATTGATAACATTTTACCACCATTGCTGACTTCTTCCCAGTTTGAACCTTCATATTTAACATACACTTTTATATCTGTGCCAGCTGGTTTATTTTCATCCCACTTGATAATATTTTCAGTAACTTTTTTCTCTGTTGTAATATAGATAGCAGGAGATATTCTTTCAGCAAAATGGGCATAACCACTTCCATAATTAATTCCAAAAATATAATTCAACAAATTAATACTTTCTGCTACATCATCAAAAGTTGTTGCATCGTCTAATATTCTGCTGTCATCTATAACTTGTGCATCATCATAAGTTGGTACTTTTGAAATTTGTAATGGCAACTAAATCACCCCAATCTACTTTCAACCTCAGCTTTGTAATCTGGGTCTTTAATATCTGCAATTGCTATTTCACCATCATTGATTAATTTAATTAATATTTTAATTCGTTTCTCATCTAGCATTAGATTAATCCCTCACTTTCTAATATCATCTTATATGCGTCATTCATTTCTTTTTTATATTTTAAACCAGCAAGTGGATTGTTTAATCCTTCCGGAAAGTTTCCATTTTCAACATATTCTTTGACTTCAGCTTGAAAACCTTGTGGAATATTCAACTCTGATATTTCCTGCAATCTGGCATCCTGTTCAGCAGAAAAAGTTATTTCTTCAAAACTCAAATTAGTCAAGTACTCGTGTTTTGCAACCATGTCTTCCCAGTAAGTGCGAAAATTAGCATAGTGAGTTTCTTCAACACCTTTGTTTTGTAGAGTTACCCGGTAAGTGCAAGGTGTGTATTCTCCATTTTCATATATAATCAAATTAATCACCTCTCATAAATATATTTATTATAATATTCTTCTTCATTATCAACCTTACTGTGAGATATAACCTCTTTAATATTACTCTCTTTTACAGTATATTCTTCTGAAATTTGCCTATAATCGCCGCGGAGTAAA
>Ga0163226_1000019_pt1 | contig 36610 bp, 23 predicted proteins | sample MSEWel2016_07_13_2_FD_113144 | JGI IMG/M metagenome (GOLD analysis project Ga0163226, IMG submission 113144) | Subsurface microbial communities from deep shales in West Virginia, USA - MSEEL Well Study Marcellus 5H_2016_07_13 ...
TTTTAGCTAAATGCTTGCTATTTTTTATTAACATCATCATCACACTCCAATAGATATATAATATCGTAAATAAAATAAAATTTGGAGTGTTTATTTTATTTTTTCGCAGTTTAATCATATATAGATTATGTAAATAATTTATTTTTTTAATATCTTATTAGTGTATATTAGTGCTAACTATCTTTTCTTTTGATTTTTACTTGTCACTGTTATCCAATTTTAGAAAATTGGATAACTATATATTTAAAGTATAACATAAAAGCTAACTTTTATTAATCTATTTAGAGAAAGAAAACCATCTTGTGTAATATTACACAAGATGGTTTTCTACAAATTAAGTCTTTTAGATAAATATGTAGTTATTCTAATCAAAGTTATATATAAGCTTAAGTTCAGGGCCTTCTAATTTTTGATCAGAAACTTTAAGTACTCTATAAGCCCCTTCAATTTCAAAAGTGCCAAAACTATAGGAAATACCTGGTGTTAATTCCGTTAAAGTACTATCTTCAAAATAAGAAGTACCTAAATCAAAATATACAGTTATAGGTGCTTGAGAATAGTTCATTTCACAAGCAAACTTTAATCCCAAATTATCTTCATCACCTGAAATATTCTCTAAGCCGAAACCGCCAATAAACTTCCACCCTTGATCTGACAGAAAATCATAGGTAATTAAACCTTCAGTAAAATATAAGTGCTCATCTCCATTGTTTAATTCTTCTTTATAATCACTGTAATTAAAATTTAATCCAAATTTATTTAGCCCAAGTTTTAAATTTAACCGTAAGCCTGTTATATCATCAGAAACAAAATGATTTGCTACAGATACCCTATAAGATATATTGCTAAAGTTTATTCCATTTTCATATTTAACTGAAGTATTTGATTTATAATTATGAGAGTTACTGCTATATTTCTTTTCATCATCATCCCAATCTAAATCTAAAAGATCATGATTCTTATCCCAAAATTCGTCAAAAGAATCACTATCTTTCTCCTCAGAGCCATTATCTACATCTTGATTATTATCCTTATCACTTCCCCCAGAAATCTCTTTTTCAAATGCATCTAATTTGCCATCTTCTTTTCCTATCACTTTTATAGGTGCTAATAAGCTATAAGATAAGAAGAAAACTAAAAATAATGCTACTAGCCTAACCTTATCCACCTTCATCTAACTCCTTTCTAACTCTCTAATAGATACTATTATATTATTCTATAAATAATTACAAAAACCTCTTTATTTGCTATATAAAGTAAAAGTTCTATTTAAATTAACTATGTAATGGTACTAATGATTTTGAAAGTAAAGCACCTCGTAATTTTACGAGGTGCTTCCAAAATTTAAATATTCAATTCTATCATTACTGGACAGTGGTCTGATCCCATTACTTCAGTTAATATTTGGGCATCACTTACCTGACTTATCAAATTTTCACTCACGAAATGATAATCTATTCTCCAACCTGCATCTCTCTCTCTGGCTTTTGTTCTATAACTCCACCAAGAGTATTTAACCTCATCAGGATGAAAGCTTCTATAGGTATCTACATAACCATAGTCAATAACTTTATCTATCCAAGCTCTCTCAACAGGCAAAAATCCAGACTTATCCTCATTATCCTTTGGATTTTTCAAATCTATCTCAGTATGGGCTATATTATAATCACCACAGATAACTAGTTTCTTACCATCCTTTTTTAGCTCTTCACAATATTCAAGGATAGCCTCATGAAAATCAAGCTTGTATTGTAGTCTTTTCTTACTACTACGACCATTGGGGAAATAGATATTAATCAAGGTAAACTCACTATACTCTGCTGTAATTACTCTACCTTCCTCATCAAATCGCTCAATACCAATACCATTACGAACAGATAGTGGTTCCTCTTTACTATAAATAGCTACTCCACTATATCCCTTTCTTTCACCATAATTAAAATAAGAATTATATCCATCTATATTCTTTAGCTTATCTATTAATTGATCTTCTTGTACTCTAATCTCCTGTAAGCAGAGAATATCAGGACTCTCTTCTGCTACCCAATCTAGAAAGCCTTTCTTATGTACTGCTCTAATACCATTTACATTCCAAGAATATATCTTCATCTAGGTTCCTCCTTTATTACTATTATAGAATTATATCTGTTTCTTATTGATAAAGATTACTATTTAATATATTCTCTATTAATTTACTAATCCCTTTATAAGATTATACTTATCTTGATTTATGAAATAAAAATGATCTACTTTTAAAAGTAGATCATTAAATAAACTATATTATTTTTCATTTTTAAATCCTTGTTCTTTCATAGTAGGGTAAACTTTTGGGAAATAAACTTGATTATAGAATTCCATGATATAAGAAGTCCAATTTTTTTCTTGTTCTCTACCAATTTCTTTAAGATAAGCTGCCATCTCTTGATCATAATCATCTATCAAAGCAGGTAGCTTCTCTTTGTTATACTCTTCATCATGTCTAAAAGCCTCTTTGGGCATCCGTGGCTTCTTCTTAGATTTATCTGCTGGATGTCCAATTACTAAACCTACCATAGGATAAGCATATTCAGGTAGATTAAATAGCTCTATCATCTCTTGAGGATTGCGACGGATACCTCCGATAGGAACAATTCCTAAACCTAAAGACTCGGCTGCTGTAATTACATTCTGCATAGCTAACCCTATATCAACAGCAGCTACAAGTGAGGCCTCTACACTATCTGTAATTACTAACTCTTTATCAACCTTATCTGCTGCCAACTTGGCCTTATAGAAATCACCTACAAATAAGAAGAAGACTGGTGCCTCAGCAATCCATGGTTGTCCACCTGCTAATTCTGCTACTTTTTCCTTTCTCTCTTTATCTCTGACTACAATTATTGATGGATGCTGACCATTAATAGAAGTTGGTGCAGCTTGAGCAACCTCGATTAGATTGTCAATAATCTCTGCTGATACATCCTTGTCAAGATAACTTCTAATACTTCTATGGTCTTTCATTGTTTCTATTGTTTGATTCATTTTTATCATCCTTTCTAATTAGTAGTTTTTAGATACTTATATCTGCTTAATTATTCAATTGTTTAAGGACTTCGTGGGCAAAACCCTTAATGCTTTTTCTAAAATATCTCTTCCACTATAGCCCTTCTGCCAAGGTGGATTAATCAACTGCCTCCACTTTTTACTACCTGCCACTCCATAGAATAATCCTAAAGTGTGGCGCAAGACTTCATAACCACTTCCCCCATTATTTTCTATTTTCTCGACAAAAGTAATTAATCCTTCTATTACTTCCTTTCTACTAATATTATTGACATCACCATTCTTAAATAGTTTATCTACTTCTGTTAAAATGAAAGGATTATCATAAGCAACTCTTCCTAACATTACCCCATCTACATAAGCAAGATGCTTTTCCATTTGAGCTAGAGTCTTAATTCCTCCATTAATCTCTATATTCAAGTATGGAAAATTATTCTTTAACCTATAAACATCTTCATATCTCAAAGGAGGAACATTTCTATTCTCTTTAGCACTTAATCCAGCCAGAATAGCTATCCTAGCATGAATAGTAAATCTATCAACTTTAGACTTTTCCACTATCTCGATAAAGCGTGCCATATCATCATACTTATCAAATATAATCTTTGGAAAGTTATTTGGCAAAATACCTGCTCCATCAATTCCAATTCTATGTTTAACAGTTACAGGTTTATCGGTAGCCTCTCTGATAGCACTAACTCAGCTACCAATTTAGGATAAGCCATCAATACAGCTCCCATCATATGCCCTGAAACTCGATTAGATGGGCAACCTACATTGAGATTTATCTCATCATAATCCCAAGCTTCAGCAATCTTAACTGCTTCGTAGACCTCTTGGGGGTTTGACCCAGCTATCTGCAAAGAAATCGGTTTTTCGAAATCATCAAATCCTAAGATTTTATCTCTATTACCATGAATAATAGCATGGGTGGTTATCATCTCTGTATAAAGTAACGAATTTTTAGTAAGCAGACGGCAAAAATATCTAAAATACCTGACAGTTCTGTCTATCATAGGCGCAATACTGACCTTAGGAGTTTGAACCTTAGAAATATATCTCTCCATTAGTTTGTACCTCCTAGCTTCTAATTACTATTTATTCTGTACATATTAGTAAGATAAATACACCAACTTTAAACTCTATTTATCATAATCTCTAAATATCAATTCATTATCTTGGATATTATAAATATAAGTAAACTTTTAAATGAGGTGTATAATGAAACGTTATCTACTGATTACAATAGTTCTTCTTTTTATGATCCTATTTATCATTCTAGGCTTTTCAAAATCTATCATAGCAATTTTAGATTCAAGGTATATTTTATTAGTGATTATAGTATTATTAGGTGCAGCACTCTTTATTCTGGGCATTTTAGAATTTGAAGAAGTATCGCTTAAAGAAAATATCTTAGATATAATTATCTCTATCTTTACTGGAGATTTTGAATTTACAACTATTTTTATTATTTTATTTGGCTTATTTTTATTAATAACTGGGATTATAGGATTAATCAATGGACCAGATTCCATTGGAATGGAACAATTACCCAACTGATGAATAATACAAAAATCACCTCAAAGTCCCAATTGGTATCCCAAAGCCCATAAGTAGTAGTTAGCTTATATAGATTATTATTTATATAAAGACCACTAAGTATTAGTATCACAATTAGTACACAAATAATTAATTTCTTATTATACATTTCACGTCTCCCTTGAAACTGTAGTTTTTTAAACCTTAATACCTTGGATATGGATATTAACCTCCTTAACTTTAAACTTGGTATTTTCCTGTAGTGTATCTAAAATAACATCTTGCACTAATTGAGCTACTTGATAAATTATTCTCCTAGCTTCAATAATCAGATATAAATCTATAATTATTCCTGACTTTTCCTCTTCTATTTTTACTCCTTGAGATAAATCTTCTCGACCTAATAATGCGTTGACAATATTAGTCTTAGACATACATGCTACTCCATCTACTTGTCTGGCTATTATCCCTATGAGCTCCTCAGTTGAATTATATTTAATTTTCTCAATATCAATTGTATCTTTTTTAATCTTATCATTATTTAATATATTTGGAATAGTTCTTTTCCTATTAAAAATTTTCACTAGATTATATTTTATTCTTGTAACCTTAACTTCAATGAACTTAGCTTCGATTCCAACCTTATCCTTTAACATAGCTTGAACAAGTTCTTTAATTTTCTTAACTATTTGTTCACTTTCACCCTCTTCTTCTATTAGTATAGCAATTTTAACACTGATTTTGCCTTGATTTATATCAACTTCTATTCCTTTTAATAGTTTTACTCTACCCCATAATTCATTAAAAGAATCAAAATATCCAGTTCCCATACCTACCACTTCTTCTATTGCTCTAACAACTATTCCAATTAAATACTTCAATACTTTAGTATGAATCATAATCCTTCCTTTTGTATCCTTTGCACCAATCTCAATAACTTGGGATGGCTGACTCATTCTTCTCACCTCTTATATTAATCTGTAATTTCAATTAGAAAAAATAGAATCTAAATCTCTTAGTTAAAAAACAAATAGAAAAATAATTATCATAAAACACCTAATTGTTTTATTTTTCATCATATTTATTTTGATAATCATTCCAAATGGATTTAGCTTCAAAATATCCCAATAATGAGAATAGTATAATTGAGATTAATAATAGCGGAAAAAGATAAGTATAAAAATGATCTTCTTCTATATCGTTAATAATATACATAAATCCTGTAAAAGTTATAGCAAAAAAGCTCCCTCTTCCAATGCCATTCTTTAAAAAAGCTTTATAAAAAAAGTATTTATTTTTACCTTTTCTTTTCATCTCTTTCCATTCATCTAATCCAGAATCTACCATCCTCTCTCCTGTAGCTAATGAAATCCCATCAACAATAAGATCGTAATCAAAGGTCCGCCCATTTATAGTAATCTCAATAAATAATTTATGACTTCCTATCTTAAAAGGGTAGTTACCACCTTGATCAAAAATCTGTTTTCCTTGATAAATAATTTCATCATTGACTTTGATTGTCTTTCTTCCTGAAAAATATCCATGATTTAATTGTATTTTATACTCTTTATTATCTAGATTAACTATCCATCTTTTTTTAGCCATAAATATCACTCCAGATTAATTGATTTATTAATAAGATGCTCCCCAAAACCAATGTTCTCTAAACTTCTCAAACTCTTTAAAATCTCCATTAAACTCATTTCTAGTAGGTCTTTGATTATCAGAAGAATACATAAACCCAGAAAAGCTGTCTAAAATTCCTCTGAAGGTAAAGAAGAATACTTTGATTACTCCATCTTCTCTTCTAACCATAACTTTTCCACCTCCTCTAGAGAGGTGTTCGTATTCAGGTGGTAGTTGAATAAAGTTATTAGTTGATGAATTAGAGTTTAACTCTCCTCCTTTAATCATAGTTACTACTTTTTCTCTTTGTTCATAATGCTTTTCAAAATTATTATGGATTGATAGTTCATTAAAGGGAATTTGGATTGTAATTAAGAATGTTAGTAAAGCAATAAAGATAGGTACCATAAATCTATAAGACTTTAATTCTCGATAATTATTGGTTCTTAGTTCAAGTATAAGATATCTAATGCTAAAAATTAGTGTAGCAAAAAAGATACCCTGAATTGCTAACTCTAATAAAGGTTCAAAAAAAACAGTAAATAAATCTATTAAATCCCAACGATAAAGATTGATAAAAATAATTAGGAGACTACTAATAACACTAGCTGATGGGATTATTAAAAATTTCTTTGGGGAGCTTAAAAGCTTTTTGGTTACTTTAAAAATATGTTTGATAACAAAAACTAGAGTTGCTATTATTACTAATAATATAATATGGTTTATAATGTATGCTAGATACTTCATATTTAATATATTATTACCTCCTTTGAGATAACTCTTGCTAATCTTTTCTTAGAATCATTTTTTCTAACTTTTTCAATTCTTTAAATTCTTTATCATATATTTACTTCCAATATCTTGGATTAAGCATTGCCCCTTTTAATAGTACTAGACTTATTAACATAGAGAGACTACTTTTAGTCGATACACTTAACTTCAACCCTAACTTTGAGGATAAATAAATTAAAATTATAGGAATCCATTTAGCTAGTATAGCCATGATAACAACTACTTTAAGTGAACGAAAATTTTTAAAGGATATAGCAAATAATACTAAAGAAAAGCCACTAGAAAAACAAAATAAGAATACATATTTATTTAAGGAATTATTAGAAATAGCTAATGGAAGAATTAATCCTATTACACAGATTAAAATTCCTAAGGTTATAGTTGAAAAAGTTCTATGGCTTAGAAACTCTAACATTGATATTCCTCCTATCGCATTTGTTTATTTTTAATTTATATAGAAGTGTATGTTATCAGCTAAGTTGACTGATTACGGTCTGCTTATCACTTTAGGATTGTTCTGTATATATATGAAAAGAAATATAACTGATAAGATAAACATTATTATTCTCGATATTTTATTATCTTTTCTAAAGTATATAGATAATATCATTATATAGTTGTAGAAATGGGGAACCAAGTTTATTATTTCAGAATAATTTGGATATTTAATAGAGTAAATAGAAGAGTATTCTAAAAGTATAGACATTCCTAATCTAACATTGATTATCATAGCAAGAATAAACTCTAATTTATTCTCCTTAAGTAAAATTATATAAACTACAGCTGAAAGAAATAATATTATTATAAGAACAATTTCTACTTTTTCTATTAAACTATTCAATCCACTTAAATTACCTAATATCACTAATTTATATCTCAATTTAATTCTCCTATATACTAATTTCTATACTATCATTAGTTATATTTATATAATAATATCTAGAGAGGTGTATACCATTTGAAAAATATCCAAATCCTCTACTTCTACTATTCTCCCCAGAGTCTATTCTTATTTCAAAATCCCCATCAGTTTTGACTATATCATCAACATTCCACTTTATAGCTTTATCTTCTCCTTTAGGAATCTTATCTACAATTTTGCTATCGAACTTTTTATTTAAACCGCCTAATATAAATATCTCTACTTTATCTATATCCTGATTGGAATTATTATTTATCTTAAAAGTAACAACTTGGCCATGACTACAAGAGCTAGTAATTACCATTATCATAGCAACTAGGATTAAAGAGAAAAGTTTTAGTTTCATCAATAAACCTCCAATATCTAAGGATATTTCTTCATTATTTCTTTAAATTTGTTGTCTAACTTAATCATAACTTGCTTAGTAGTAAAAGGAGAACCATCCCATTCAATAAGCTCATTAGAAAAATGAGGATTTGTTATTGCTAATTGATTGCTCTCTAAGCTTCTCCCTTCTATTAGCTAAATTATATACTTTAGAAATTAAGGTTAACAATACATTAAGTTCTCAATTCCTTACATTATCTTTAGTTAATATTGGAAAGAGATTCTCTTTGTATTTTTAGGATTTGGAATTATATTATTAGCTATATTAGGACCCTTTTTGCTTGTAATACTATTAAAGAATATCTAACAACGATATTTTATGATCTTTTTTACAAAGTGTTTACTCTAGCTTATCTCTTATCTGCTTTAAGATAACTTTAATCTCAAGAATTGCTTCCAAGGCAACAAATAATTTTTTAACAACTTTTATTCCAAAGTAAATTATAGCAATCCATATTCCAATATTAACAAGTTGAATTAAAATCATCATTATTATATCTAAATCAAAAATAATATTACCTCCTAATTACTATATATTATTGATTAGCTTGCCATTATCAAAATAGATATATTCTTACTATCAAAATCAAAAAAGCAGGTAATAGATTAATCTATTACCTGCTTTTTTGATTTATTTAAGTTATAACTTAAATAAAATTGGGGCTAAATCTGCGAATAATAGCAATTTGGAATAATTCCTTTATCTTTCCACTCTTTTAAAGGTAACTCTAAAGCTTTGATTTTACCACAGTAAATATCAAAAATCCACCCATGAATTTGAGGATATTCTTGCTTTTTAAATGCTTTATGTATAATTGAGGTCTTACATAAGTTCTTTACTTGAGCAACAACATTTATTTCTGCCAATCTATCTATTCTTTGTTGCATATCATCAATTTTTTCTAATTCATCTTTATTAATTAAAGCTAGATCTTTAATCGGCATAATCCAGTTTTCAACCAATCCATCGGCACCTTTATAAACTGCTTCTACACCACCACAGTTATAATGTCCACAGACTATAATATGTTCTACCTTTAAATCTAAAATTGCATATTCTAAAATAGATAAAAAGTTCATATCTGTCAAAGATATCTGATTGGCTATATTTCTATGTACAAATATCTCTCCAGGCTCTGTTTGAGTAATTGTATTTAAGGGCTTTCTACTGTCTGAACATCCTATAAATAAAAAAGGAGGCTTTTGGGGTTTAGATAATTCTTCAAAATAATTTTTGTCCTTTGACAACTTATTTTCAACCCATTCTTGATTATTTTTTAATAAATCTTCATAACTATTATATTTGTGATCTAACATTTTAGTCACTCCTTATAATTTTTAACCAATCAAAATTAATTGATATCTATACTAATCTTCATCTTTTTAATCTCTTCATAAATTAAATATTCCCACTTATCATCCCAGCGATTATATAGGATTAATTCAAAAGGATGCCAGAGACTGACCCAGGCCCCAATAAACAATCCTTCTCTTATAATTCTATTAAATAAAGGAGTAAAGATATCCTTTTTTTCAATAAAGAAAGATAAAAATAGTGCTAAGACTAAGACTGAAATACCTTGTGCAGATGTCTTAATAAACTCTAATTTATGAAACCTATTCTCTTTTTTCACTTCTTTAATTTTATATTCACAATATCTATTAATAGCATCTTTAACTTCTTTTACTGTATAGCTATCTATCTCATCTTCAGGAACAAATATCTTAATATGATACTTAACTGCTTTCCAATCATTATTTAAGGTCATATATATCTTCTTTATTCCACTTTCAAATAAGTCCTCTTGCTCTAAAGGGTTTGTCTCTCTTGGAATAAAGAGTTCATTAAAATTATTCAGCTTTAGAATAATCTCTTCTTCTTTCATAAGTACCTCCTGATCTAAATGACAATTTGATATAATTAATTATTGATACTCTTTTATTCTATAATCTTTAGCTTTATCCTTCAAACTCCAATATTTACATAATAAAAAGAAGGAGAATCTCAGCCCCTTCTTTTAAACTCTTTATTTAATTATATTATTTTTTGAAAGTTGAATAGTTATATAGGTGTCCAACTTTAGAATGAAACAATAGAAAGATAGTGGGACACTTTGTGTCGAGTGTGAGCCATGAGTGTGTGTAAAACTTCTTTTTATTGGGGTTTACTCACACTCACACTCACACACCCACTCACGCTAATTTTAAAAGTGTCGCACTATCTCCACTAAATTACACTTTAGACTTGGATATCTATAATTCAGTTTCACACTTCTTTAATCTTTCAAATAGAATATTATTCTCTAAATGAATATGCTGGAACAAGTCCTGCTCTATTTCTTCAAACTTATCATAAGTCAAGGCAAAGGTTCTGCAGACTCCTTCAGGTAATTGATAGTTAGCAGTTAATCTTCTAACCTCTTTTAAGATATCTCCTGCATGGTCATGTTCATCTTCCGTCTCTGCCATTACCTTTAATGCTTTTTCTAATTTCTCATCTGTTCCTTTATCTTCATATTCTTTAATTATTGGGAAGAGCAATTTCTCTTCTTTAATTAAATGTTCCTCAATTTCACCCCTTAATTGATAAAAGAGCTTATGAATTCTCCCCAATAACTCTCCTTCTTTTAAATAATGGGCATTTAAGATTCTATTTAAGAGTTCATTTAAGACAGGTAGTTCTACTCTCATAAATTGATGGTGAGTATTGACAATATAATCTATTAAATCAGTCATCTTCTCCTGACGCCAATCAATATCTTCATCTTGGTGATTAAACTCTTGATAAGCTTGATTTAACCTTTTAATAACCTCTTGAGCTGGTAGAGCTCCTTCTTCAATAGCTACTCTAAGTTCTCTATCACCACCACAACAGAAGTCTATATTATACTCCATAAAAATTTCAACAGCTTTAGGAAACTCTGCAACAATAGCACCTATTCTATCTTTTATAGTAAATTTATTCTTTTTCATGATATCTCCTCCTTGAGTTCAGTGATTAGTAAAAAATACAGATTCCTGATAACCGATTCCCGATTCTTAATTAGCCTAAGCTAATAATAAATCTCCTACTATATAAGCAGACCCCTTTAGACTTTGACTTTCAACTTCTCCTGGAGAGAATTTAACTCTAATTGGAAATTGTAAATTATCCATTCCAGTATTCTTAATAATCAGTGAGCTATCTACAATTTTAATGCTACTCTCCTTTAGATAATCATTGATTACCTCTACAGCTTCACCACTCCAACCATAGGAACCAAAAGCAACACCCAATTTATCTGATAAGTCTATCTCTGCTAACTCTTTTAATACATCTTCCATTCCACCTACTATATCTCCATATCTAGTGGAACTGCCAAAGAAGATAGCATCAGAATTCTTAATTTCATCTTTGATTTTATCTATATCAGTATTTTTCTTAATATTAATTACCTTAGTCGTTATCTGCTTCTCTTCTAACCCATCACGTAATTGTTTTGCTATATTTCTAGTATTCCCAGTCATTGTTGAATAAAGAATTAATGCTCTCTTCTCCTTGTTAGTAGCTCTGCTCATCTTATCATAAATATCAATATATTTTTGAGGATTATTCCTTAAGATATATCCATGAGAAGGTGCAATAGTTTCTATCTCTAAATTTTCAATCTTTTTAATCATATCTTGGACATAAGGGCGATGAGGATGCATAATCAATTGATAATAAACCTCAAAATCTTCAGTAATATCTTCTAATGCTAAATCGTTAAATAATTCATAGGTGGCTACATGGCTACTGAAGATATCACAAGGATATAGGACTTTATCCTCAATACAGTAGGTAATCATCGTCTCTTCTGTGTGTAGATATGGGGTTTCAAAGAAGATCAACTGCTTTCCTCCAATATCTAGCTTATCGCCATCTTTAACAATTAAGAACTCTCTGTCATATAAACGGTACATCTCTTTTAACTCTTTAGCACCTAACTCAGTAGTTACAATCACAGCATCTTTAGCTTTATTTGCTAATGCAGGTAATCCTCCTGAATGGTCTGGTTCTACATGGTTAATTACTATATATTTAATCTCTGCTGGATCAATATGCTCACTTAATCTATCTATAAACACCTTTCCAAAACTAATATCTACAGTATCAATCACAGTTGGTTTTTCTGTCTTTAATAAATAACTATTATAGGTTGTACCTTTCTCTAAAGTCAAGCGATGAAAAGGAACCTTTCTATCATCAACATAACCAACCCAATAAGTATTCTCGGCAACTTTAATCTCTTTAGTCATCTTTATCTCCTCCTAATTTATAGTTAAGTTTTAATCGTCTCTTTTCCTTAAGCTCAACTTAATTATAGGATAAGTAATAAAATAAAGATGTGATTGGAATCAAATTTTTTGTTTAAATATAAAAACCCCAAAACTTTTCAAGTTTTAGGGTCAACTATATAATGAAAAAGCGATAATTTGGTTGTGGTTTCACATGCAGAGTTGTTTTTTAACTCGTATCTATATTTATTCTTAATTTTAAATTAAATCTAAGTTGTTCTTTATTACTGCATTAAACGTAATCTCTCTTCATTTAAAATAATTATCTTCTTATTACCTACCAACTTAATAATTCCTTCCTCTTCAAAAACCTTTAATTTTCTACTAACTGTCTCACGGGCCACACCAGTATAATTAGACATATCTTCTCTAGTAATAGGTATCTTCATCTCTATACCTTCAGTAGTCTCTTTACCATACTCTTTTTTCAGCTCTAATAACATATAAGCTAACCTTACCTCCACTTCATTGGTAGCTAGATTTTGAGCTAATGTCTCTAAACTATTAAGCCTATCTGCTAAGGTCTCCATTATTTTTAAAGCAATCTCTGGTTTTTCTAAAATAATACTTTTCATCTTCTCTTTAGTTAAGGTACAGAGTCTAGTAGAAGTAATTGCTTCTGCACTAAAGCTATACTCTCCTCCTTTTAAGAGATTTAACTCTCCAAAAAAATCACCTGCTGTGAGAATATGAAGAATTTGTTCCTTGCCATCTTTAGTATATTTAAATAATTTAATTTCACCTTCATTAATAATGTATAGCGTATTTGCTTCTAAACCTTCAAAACAGATAGTATCACCTTTTCCAAACTCTTCATGACCAGTCATCTTAATAATATCTATTAACTCAGACTCAGTTAAATTAGAAAATATAGGAACCTTACTTGCACATAATCTATTTTTACATCTATCACAACATTCAGCCATTACTATCACTCCAGATTATAAAATATATAGTATAATTTAATTATTCTTTTAATAATTAAACATTAATATTATTCAGCTTTATCAATCAATTGATTTTCTTGCCATAATTTATAACGTTTAATCTCTCCTCTAATTTGATCCCAGGCTAGCTTTAAGGCAGCTGCATCATCAGCAAAGCCAGCAATTGGAATAAAATCAGGTACTACATCACTAGGTAATATTATATAAGCTAAACAAGCAATAATCATTCCTAAGGCACCATCTTCAACCTTAAATTTTTGATTAGAATGGTCTTTTAACATAGCAATCAATAGCTTAACCTTATCCAATGATTTTAGCTTATTACTATGCTTATCCAAAAAGTTCTCAATATTACTTAGTATTCTAGTAATACTATTATGACCAGTTCCCCACTCATTTGCTAACTTACCTAATAATTTTAATATTTGGCCTTCACTAAAATTAAACATATTATCTCGCCTCTTCTTATAATTATTAATTATATTTTAACATAGATTACTTATATATTTAAATTTAGTTTTTTTATTTATATTAATTCTTTTTTTGTTCATAAATGACTATATCTAAAGTTACTATGAAAATAAGAATCAGACAGATTGTCTGATTCTTATTCATACCAATAATTGATATAGATGAACATCTATATATCTACTAAATTTATAGCCTACTTCCTTTAAAGTTCCCACAAATTCAAAACCAAATTTCTGATGAAGATGAACACTAACTTTATTCTCTCCAGTAATTCTAGCAATGACAGTATGTATCTTATCATTATCTTTAGCATGAAAGACTATCCTTTCCATCAAAGCATTGCCAACTCCCTTACCTCTATACTGTTGATCTATATAGATAGAGATTTCTACCGTCCCAGCATATGCCCCTTTATCAAAAAGTTTAGATAGAGATACCCAGCCCATCACTTCATCAGCTTCAGCAACGAAGATAGGTAATTTCTCACCATGGCTATTAAACCAGTCTCTTCTAGAATCTACACTCTTAGTCTCTATATCAAAGGTTGCTGTAGTATTTATAATTGCATTATTATAAATATCGGTTATTCTTCCTAAATCCTCTATTTTTGCTCTTCTAATCTCCATTAATCTACTCCTCTTTGTTATATTAATTCTTAGCACCTATCTCTGCTTTTGTTGCCAATTGATCTAAGGCATCACCTGTTACTCGATATACACTCCACTCTTCCATTACTACCGCTCCCATAGATTTATAGAATTCAATAGATGGTTGATTCCAATCAAGACAAGACCACTCAAATCTTCCACAGCCTCGTTCTTTAGCTAATTTAGCTAAATAAGAAAGCATGATTGTGCCAATTCCTTTTCCACGATATTCTGGTTTTACAAATAAATCTTCTAAATATATTCCTGGTTGACCTAGAAATGTAGAAAAATTATGAAAAAAGATAGCAAAGCTAACAGTTTTACCCTGATATTCTCCTATAATTACTTCAGCTACTTTACGCTCAAATAAAGATTCTCGTAAAATATCTTCAGTAGCTACTACTGCATGGGACAAATTCTCATACTCTGCTAAACCTTTAATAAAGTCCAATATCAGATTGGTATCATCTCTTTGAGCAAATCTTAATTTAAAATTCTTTAATTTAGTATTGATTGTTTCCATAATTACCACTCCTTGTTTAATAATTTATTATTCTAGTTTTATTAATTAATTCCTTTGTTTTTATTATATTTTTGTTTAATTTGTTTAAACTTCATAGTCATAAATGACTAAGTAAAATTAAACTATAATCTGCAAAAAAATAACTTGAGATATATTATCCCAAGTTACTAAAAACTAGTCTAATTTTATTTGAAAAAATAAGATCTATAGGAAAATAAAGTACATATCAAAATAAACTCTGCGAAATCGATCTCACAAAAACTATTATCAGCCCTATCTCTTAAATTTAAAGTATAAGCCACTTAATGGAGGTAACGTAATATTAATTGAATATCCTCTATTCTGCCATGGATGAGCTTCAGACCAAACTCCACCCATATTTCCAGAGTTACTTCCCCAGTACTTTCCTGCATTACTATTTAAGATTTCTTCATAATATCCCTCTCTAGGAACACCTATTCTATAATTGCTTCTTTCAATAGGGGTAAAGTTAAAGACAGCAATTATAAACTCATCAGGATTCTTTCCTTTTCTCATAAAAGATAAGATACTACTATCAGCATCATTACAGTCTATCCATTCAAAACCATCATAATTAAAATCTATCTCCCACAAAGCTGTTTGCTCTTGATAGATACCATTTAAATCTGTCATAAAATTTAGTAGTTTCTGGTGTGCTTCAAAATCTAATAGGTTCCAATCTAGACTTTGGGTAGCACTCCATTCTTTCCATTGGCCAAACTCTCCACCCATAAAGGTTAAATTTTTTCCTGGATGAGCATACATATATGCATAAAAGGCACGCAAGTTAGCAAACTTCTGCCAATAGTCACCTGGCATCTTATTAATCATTGATCCCTTACCATGCACAACCTCATCATGGGATAAGACTAACATAAAGTTTTCATTAAAAGCATATACCAACGGGAAGGTTAGGTTATTGTGATGATACTTTCTATAGATAGGATCTTTTTCAATATACTCTAAAGCATCATTCATCCAGCCCATATTCCACTTCATAGAAAAGCCTAAGCCACCAAGATAAGTAGGTCTTGATACACCTTCAAAGGCAGTAGATTCCTCAGCTATAGTTAGAATTCCTGGATAATATTCATGGCTAATAGAATTAAAATATTGTAAGAATTCAATTGCTTCTAAGTTCTCCCTACCACCATATTTATTTGGAACCCACTGGTCACCTTCTCTACTATAATCTAAATAGATCATAGAAGCTACCGCATCTACTCTTAAACCATCAATATGGAATTTATCTAGCCAATAAAGGGCATTAGAAATTAAGAAGTTTTTAACCTCATTTCTCCCATAATTAAAGATATATGTTCCCCAATCTTGATGCTCTCCTAGCCTTGGATCTAAGTGCTCATAGACTGCTGAACCATCAAAACGCCCTAGACCATGAGCATCTTTAGGAAAGTGACCTGGAACCCAATCTAGAATTACTCCAATATCATTTTGATGAAATTGATCAATTAAATACATTAAATCTTCTGGTTTACCAAATCTACTTGTTACTGCAAAATACCCTGTCACCTGATAACCCCAAGATTCATCAAGAGGATGCTCAGCAACTGGCATCAACTCCACATGGGTATACTTATGCTGTTTTACATACTCAACTAGTTTATCAGCTAATTCTCTATAACTTAAGAATCTATTCTCTTCTTCTGGTACTCTAGCCCAAGAACCTAAATTGACCTCATATACCGACATAGGTCTCTCTAACCAGTTGGTTTTAGCTCTCTTCTCCATCCATTGCTCATCTTCCCACTCATACTTGCCATTATAATCATAGACAACGGAGGCATTGGCTGGACGAAGCTCACTATAAAATGCATAAGGATCAGATTTGATTAAAGTATAGCCCTCTTTGCTTAGAATTTCAAAACGATAGACTTCACCTTCTCCTAAGCTAGGGATAAATATCTCCCAAACCCCAGAGTGTCCTAACAACCTCATTTGATGAACTCTACCATCCCAGCTATTAAAGTTACCGATTACACTTACTCGTTTAGCTTCTGGTGCCCATACTGTAAAAACAGTACCTTCTACTCCTTGGTGAGTGACTAAATGAGCTCCCATCTTTTCATAAACTCTATGATGATTTCCTTCACTAAATAAGTATAAATCGTAGTCAGATAAATACGGGGCAAATGAGTAGGGATCTTTTCTCTCCCATTCTCCACCATGATATCCTCTATACTTTAACTTATAATCGAAAGAATCTCCAATTTCAATCACTTTCTCAAATAATCCGTCTCCATGGACTAATTCCAACTCAACTTCCTCTTCTAATTGCTTGGATATTAAAAAGACTTTCTCTGCATGTGGTTCAAAAGCTCTTACTACCACCTTATCTTCATCTAATTGGTGCATCCCTAATAAATAAGCAGGGTCCTTTGTTTGAGCATTTAATACTGGGGTCATCTCATATTCATTTAAAGTTGCCATAACTAAACCTCCATATCTTTAATAATCTCTTTTTTATTGAGTTAATAATTAATCTTTAACCAGCAGATGCCATCATTCATTAGTTCTATCACCTTATTTAAACAAAGACTTAACTGTAAAAATAAGGTTTCAATTGCTAAACCTACTGATTTTTAATAAAAAAACACTTTGTAAAATTAATTCTACTTTTTTACATTTAGTTCCTTCATAAAATAACAAAAATTCAAAAAATATAATCTTTTGAACCTAACTTAAACTAAATCACCCTTAAACTACTATCTACTATATCTTTTATTCAAAGCAACCAGTAAATATTACTATATAACCCATATAAAGGTTTGTTTACTCGAAAAATTTAGTGATATCATCCTAAAACTATTAACATCCTCGTTCTGTCAATTATAAATTTATAAGAGAATTTTTTATTTAGTTCAATAATTTATTATTATGAAGAATACCTCTTAGTCTACTGCTCTATAATCAACTTATACTAATAATTATTATTTATAATTTTAACTATTATTACTTATATTTTTTATTATTTATTATTATCCTCCTTCCCTTTCTTTAATTTTCTATCTATAGAATAAAAATTCCTGCAAAGATAAAGATTCTACAAGAAATTTCTTGTAGAATCTTTATCTTTGCAGGAATTTTTATTCTATAGATAGAAAATTAAAGAAAGGGAAGGAGGATAATAATAAATAATAAAAAATATAAGTAATAATAGTTAAAATTATAAATAATAATTATTAGTATAAGTTGATTATAGAGCAGTAGACTAAGAGGTATTCTTCATAATAATAAATTATTGAACTAAATAAAAAATTCTCTTATAAATTTATAATTGACAGAACGAGGATGTTAATAGTTTTAGGATGATATCACTAAATTTTTCGAGTAAACAAACCTTTATATGGGTTATATAGTAATATTTACTGGTTGCTTTGAATAAAAGATATAGTAGATAGTAGTTTAAGGGTGATTTAGTTTAAGTTAGGTTCAAAAGATTATATTTTTTGAATTTTTGTTATTTTATGAAGGAACTAAATGTAAAAAAGTAGAATTAATTTTACAAAGTGTTTTTTTATTAAAAATCAGTAGGTTTAGCAATTGAAACCTTATTTTTACAGTTAAGTCTTTGTTTAAATAAGGTGATAGAACTAATGAATGATGGCATCTGCTGGTTAAAGATTAATTATTAACTCAATAAAAAAGAGATTATTAAAGATATGGAGGTTTAGTTATGGCAACTTTAAATGAATATGAGATGACCCCAGTATTAAATGCTCAAACAAAGGACCCTGCTTATTTATTAGGGATGCACCAATTAGATGAAGATAAGGTGGTAGTAAGAGCTTTTGAACCACATGCAGAGAAAGTCTTTTTAATATCCAAGCAATTAGAAGAGGAAGTTGAGTTGGAATTAGTCCATGGAGACGGATTATTTGAGAAAGTGATTGAAATTGGAGATTCTTTCGATTATAAGTTAAAGTATAGAGGATATCATGGTGGAGAATGGGAGAGAAAAGATCCCTACTCATTTGCCCCGTATTTATCTGACTACGATTTATACTTATTTAGTGAAGGAAATCATCATAGAGTTTATGAAAAGATGGGAGCTCATTTAGTCACTCACCAAGGAGTAGAAGGTACTGTTTTTACAGTATGGGCACCAGAAGCTAAACGAGTAAGTGTAATCGGTAACTTTAATAGCTGGGATGGTAGAGTTCATCAAATGAGGTTGTTAGGACACTCTGGGGTTTGGGAGATATTTATCCCTAGCTTAGGAGAAGGTGAAGTCTATCGTTTTGAAATTCTAAGCAAAGAGGGCTATACTTTAATCAAATCTGATCCTTATGCATTTTATAGTGAGCTTCGTCCAGCCAATGCCTCCGTTGTCTATGATTATAATGGCAAGTATGAGTGGGAAGATGAGCAATGGATGGAGAAGAGAGCTAAAACCAACTGGTTAGAGAGACCTATGTCGGTATATGAGGTCAATTTAGGTTCTTGGGCTAGAGTACCAGAAGAAGAGAATAGATTCTTAAGTTATAGAGAATTAGCTGATAAACTAGTTGAGTATGTAAAACAGCATAAGTATACCCATGTGGAGTTGATGCCAGTTGCTGAGCATCCTCTTGATGAATCTTGGGGTTATCAGGTGACAGGGTATTTTGCAGTAACAAGTAGATTTGGTAAACCAGAAGATTTAATGTATTTAATTGATCAATTTCATCAAAATGATATTGGAGTAATTCTAGATTGGGTTCCAGGTCACTTTCCTAAAGATGCTCATGGTCTAGGGCGTTTTGATGGTTCAGCAGTCTATGAGCACTTAGATCCAAGGCTAGGAGAGCATCAAGATTGGGGAACATATATCTTTAATTATGGGAGAAATGAGGTTAAAAACTTCTTAATTTCTAATGCCCTTTATTGGCTAGATAAATTCCATATTGATGGTTTAAGAGTAGATGCGGTAGCTTCTATGATCTATTTAGATTATAGTAGAGAAGGTGACCAGTGGGTTCCAAATAAATATGGTGGTAGGGAGAACTTAGAAGCAATTGAATTCTTACAATATTTTAATTCTATTAGCCATGAATATTATCCAGGAATTCTAACTATAGCTGAGGAATCTACTGCCTTTGAAGGTGTATCAAGACCTACTTATCTTGGTGGCTTAGGCTTTTCTATGAAGTGGAATATGGGCTGGATGAATGATGCTTTAGAGTATATTGAAAAAGATCCTATCTATAGAAAGTATCATCACAATAACCTAACCTTCCCGTTGGTATATGCTTTTAATGAAAACTTTATGTTAGTCTTATCCCATGATGAGGTTGTGCATGGTAAGGGATCAATGATTAATAAGATGCCAGGTGACTATTGGCAGAAGTTTGCTAACTTGCGTGCCTTTTATGCATATATGTATGCTCATCCAGGAAAAAATTTAACCTTTATGGGTGGAGAGTTTGGCCAATGGAAAGAATGGAGTGCTACCCAAAGTCTAGATTGGAACCTATTAGATTTTGAAGCACACCAGAAACTACTAAATTTTATGACAGATTTAAATGGTATCTATCAAGAGCAAACAGCTTTGTGGGAGATAGATTTTAATTATGATGGTTTTGAATGGATAGACTGTAATGATGCTGATAGTAGTATCTTATCTTTTATGAGAAAAGGAAAGAATCCTGATGAGTTTATAATTGCTGTCTTTAACTTTACCCCTATTGAAAGAAGCAATTATAGAATAGGTGTTCCTAGAGAGGGATATTATGAAGAAATCTTAAATAGTAATGCAGGAAAGTACTGGGGAAGTAACTCTGGAAATATGGGTGGAGTTTGGTCTGAAGCTCATCCATGGCAGAATAGAGGATATTCAATTAATATTACGTTACCTCCATTAAGTGGCTTATACTTTAAATTTAAGAGATAGGGCTGATAATAGTTTTTGTGAGATCGATTTCGCAGAGTTTATTTTGATATGTACTTTATTTTCCTATAGATCTTATTTTTTCAAATAAAATTAGACTAGTTTTTAGTAACTTGGGATAATATATCTCAAGTTATTTTTTTGCAGATTATAGTTTAATTTTACTTAGTCATTTATGACTATGAAGTTTAAACAAATTAAACAAAAATATAATAAAAACAAAGGAATTAATTAATAAAACTAGAATAATAAATTATTAAACAAGGAGTGGTAATTATGGAAACAATCAATACTAAATTAAAGAATTTTAAATTAAGATTTGCTCAAAGAGATGATACCAATCTGATATTGGACTTTATTAAAGGTTTAGCAGAGTATGAGAATTTGTCCCATGCAGTAGTAGCTACTGAAGATATTTTACGAGAATCTTTATTTGAGCGTAAAGTAGCTGAAGTAATTATAGGAGAATATCAGGGTAAAACTGTTAGCTTTGCTATCTTTTTTCATAATTTTTCTACATTTCTAGGTCAACCAGGAATATATTTAGAAGATTTATTTGTAAAACCAGAATATCGTGGAAAAGGAATTGGCACAATCATGCTTTCTTATTTAGCTAAATTAGCTAAAGAACGAGGCTGTGGAAGATTTGAGTGGTCTTGTCTTGATTGGAATCAACCATCTATTGAATTCTATAAATCTATGGGAGCGGTAGTAATGGAAGAGTGGAGTGTATATCGAGTAACAGGTGATGCCTTAGATCAATTGGCAACAAAAGCAGAGATAGGTGCTAAGAATTAATATAACAAAGAGGAGTAGATTAATGGAGATTAGAAGAGCAAAAATAGAGGATTTAGGAAGAATAACCGATATTTATAATAATGCAATTATAAATACTACAGCAACCTTTGATATAGAGACTAAGAGTGTAGATTCTAGAAGAGACTGGTTTAATAGCCATGGTGAGAAATTACCTATCTTCGTTGCTGAAGCTGATGAAGTGATGGGCTGGGTATCTCTATCTAAACTTTTTGATAAAGGGGCATATGCTGGGACGGTAGAAATCTCTATCTATATAGATCAACAGTATAGAGGTAAGGGAGTTGGCAATGCTTTGATGGAAAGGATAGTCTTTCATGCTAAAGATAATGATAAGATACATACTGTCATTGCTAGAATTACTGGAGAGAATAAAGTTAGTGTTCATCTTCATCAGAAATTTGGTTTTGAATTTGTGGGAACTTTAAAGGAAGTAGGCTATAAATTTAGTAGATATATAGATGTTCATCTATATCAATTATTGGTATGAATAAGAATCAGACAATCTGTCTGATTCTTATTTTCATAGTAACTTTAGATATAGTCATTTATGAACAAAAAAAGAATTAATATAAATAAAAAAACTAAATTTAAATATATAAGTAATCTATGTTAAAATATAATTAATAATTATAAGAAGAGGCGAGATAATATGTTTAATTTTAGTGAAGGCCAAATATTAAAATTATTAGGTAAGTTAGCAAATGAGTGGGGAACTGGTCATAATAGTATTACTAGAATACTAAGTAATATTGAGAACTTTTTGGATAAGCATAGTAATAAGCTAAAATCATTGGATAAGGTTAAGCTATTGATTGCTATGTTAAAAGACCATTCTAATCAAAAATTTAAGGTTGAAGATGGTGCCTTAGGAATGATTATTGCTTGTTTAGCTTATATAATATTACCTAGTGATGTAGTACCTGATTTTATTCCAATTGCTGGCTTTGCTGATGATGCAGCTGCCTTAAAGCTAGCCTGGGATCAAATTAGAGGAGAGATTAAACGTTATAAATTATGGCAAGAAAATCAATTGATTGATAAAGCTGAATAATATTAATGTTTAATTATTAAAAGAATAATTAAATTATACTATATATTTTATAATCTGGAGTGATAGTAATGGCTGAATGTTGTGATAGATGTAAAAATAGATTATGTGCAAGTAAGGTTCCTATATTTTCTAATTTAACTGAGTCTGAGTTAATAGATATTATTAAGATGACTGGTCATGAAGAGTTTGGAAAAGGTGATACTATCTGTTTTGAAGGTTTAGAAGCAAATACGCTATACATTATTAATGAAGGTGAAATTAAATTATTTAAATATACTAAAGATGGCAAGGAACAAATTCTTCATATTCTCACAGCAGGTGATTTTTTTGGAGAGTTAAATCTCTTAAAAGGAGGAGAGTATAGCTTTAGTGCAGAAGCAATTACTTCTACTAGACTCTGTACCTTAACTAAAGAGAAGATGAAAAGTATTATTTTAGAAAAACCAGAGATTGCTTTAAAAATAATGGAGACCTTAGCAGATAGGCTTAATAGTTTAGAGACATTAGCTCAAAATCTAGCTACCAATGAAGTGGAGGTAAGGTTAGCTTATATGTTATTAGAGCTGAAAAAAGAGTATGGTAAAGAGACTACTGAAGGTATAGAGATGAAGATACCTATTACTAGAGAAGATATGTCTAATTATACTGGTGTGGCCCGTGAGACAGTTAGTAGAAAATTAAAGGTTTTTGAAGAGGAAGGAATTATTAAGTTGGTAGGTAATAAGAAGATAATTATTTTAAATGAAGAGAGATTACGTTTAATGCAGTAATAAAGAACAACTTAGATTTAATTTAAAATTAAGAATAAATATAGATACGAGTTAAAAAACAACTCTGCATGTGAAACCACAACCAAATTATCGCTTTTTCATTATATAGTTGACCCTAAAACTTGAAAAGTTTTGGGGTTTTTATATTTAAACAAAAAATTTGATTCCAATCACATCTTTATTTTATTACTTATCCTATAATTAAGTTGAGCTTAAGGAAAAGAGACGATTAAAACTTAACTATAAATTAGGAGGAGATAAAGATGACTAAAGAGATTAAAGTTGCCGAGAATACTTATTGGGTTGGTTATGTTGATGATAGAAAGGTTCCTTTTCATCGCTTGACTTTAGAGAAAGGTACAACCTATAATAGTTATTTATTAAAGACAGAAAAACCAACTGTGATTGATACTGTAGATATTAGTTTTGGAAAGGTGTTTATAGATAGATTAAGTGAGCATATTGATCCAGCAGAGATTAAATATATAGTAATTAACCATGTAGAACCAGACCATTCAGGAGGATTACCTGCATTAGCAAATAAAGCTAAAGATGCTGTGATTGTAACTACTGAGTTAGGTGCTAAAGAGTTAAAAGAGATGTACCGTTTATATGACAGAGAGTTCTTAATTGTTAAAGATGGCGATAAGCTAGATATTGGAGGAAAGCAGTTGATCTTCTTTGAAACCCCATATCTACACACAGAAGAGACGATGATTACCTACTGTATTGAGGATAAAGTCCTATATCCTTGTGATATCTTCAGTAGCCATGTAGCCACCTATGAATTATTTAACGATTTAGCATTAGAAGATATTACTGAAGATTTTGAGGTTTATTATCAATTGATTATGCATCCTCATCGCCCTTATGTCCAAGATATGATTAAAAAGATTGAAAATTTAGAGATAGAAACTATTGCACCTTCTCATGGATATATCTTAAGGAATAATCCTCAAAAATATATTGATATTTATGATAAGATGAGCAGAGCTACTAACAAGGAGAAGAGAGCATTAATTCTTTATTCAACAATGACTGGGAATACTAGAAATATAGCAAAACAATTACGTGATGGGTTAGAAGAGAAGCAGATAACGACTAAGGTAATTAATATTAAGAAAAATACTGATATAGATAAAATCAAAGATGAAATTAAGAATTCTGATGCTATCTTCTTTGGCAGTTCCACTAGATATGGAGATATAGTAGGTGGAATGGAAGATGTATTAAAAGAGTTAGCAGAGATAGACTTATCAGATAAATTGGGTGTTGCTTTTGGTTCCTATGGTTGGAGTGGTGAAGCTGTAGAGGTAATCAATGATTATCTAAAGGAGAGTAGCATTAAAATTGTAGATAGCTCACTGATTATTAAGAATACTGGAATGGATAATTTACAATTTCCAATTAGAGTTAAATTCTCTCCAGGAGAAGTTGAAAGTCAAAGTCTAAAGGGGTCTGCTTATATAGTAGGAGATTTATTATTAGCTTAGGCTAATTAAGAATCGGGAATCGGTTATCAGGAATCTGTATTTTTTACTAATCACTGAACTCAAGGAGGAGATATCATGAAAAAGAATAAATTTACTATAAAAGATAGAATAGGTGCTATTGTTGCAGAGTTTCCTAAAGCTGTTGAAATTTTTATGGAGTATAATATAGACTTCTGTTGTGGTGGTGATAGAGAACTTAGAGTAGCTATTGAAGAAGGAGCTCTACCAGCTCAAGAGGTTATTAAAAGGTTAAATCAAGCTTATCAAGAGTTTAATCACCAAGATGAAGATATTGATTGGCGTCAGGAGAAGATGACTGATTTAATAGATTATATTGTCAATACTCACCATCAATTTATGAGAGTAGAACTACCTGTCTTAAATGAACTCTTAAATAGAATCTTAAATGCCCATTATTTAAAAGAAGGAGAGTTATTGGGGAGAATTCATAAGCTCTTTTATCAATTAAGGGGTGAAATTGAGGAACATTTAATTAAAGAAGAGAAATTGCTCTTCCCAATAATTAAAGAATATGAAGATAAAGGAACAGATGAGAAATTAGAAAAAGCATTAAAGGTAATGGCAGAGACGGAAGATGAACATGACCATGCAGGAGATATCTTAAAAGAGGTTAGAAGATTAACTGCTAACTATCAATTACCTGAAGGAGTCTGCAGAACCTTTGCCTTGACTTATGATAAGTTTGAAGAAATAGAGCAGGACTTGTTCCAGCATATTCATTTAGAGAATAATATTCTATTTGAAAGATTAAAGAAGTGTGAAACTGAATTATAGATATCCAAGTCTAAAGTGTAATTTAGTGGAGATAGTGCGACACTTTTAAAATTAGCGTGAGTGGGTGTGTGAGTGTGAGTGTGAGTAAACCCCAATAAAAAGAAGTTTTACACACACTCATGGCTCACACTCGACACAAAGTGTCCCACTATCTTTCTATTGTTTCATTCTAAAGTTGGACACCTATATAACTATTCAACTTTCAAAAAATAATATAATTAAATAAAGAGTTTAAAAGAAGGGGCTGAGATTCTCCTTCTTTTTATTATGTAAATATTGGAGTTTGAAGGATAAAGCTAAAGATTATAGAATAAAAGAGTATCAATAATTAATTATATCAAATTGTCATTTAGATCAGGAGGTACTTATGAAAGAAGAAGAGATTATTCTAAAGCTGAATAATTTTAATGAACTCTTTATTCCAAGAGAGACAAACCCTTTAGAGCAAGAGGACTTATTTGAAAGTGGAATAAAGAAGATATATATGACCTTAAATAATGATTGGAAAGCAGTTAAGTATCATATTAAGATATTTGTTCCTGAAGATGAGATAGATAGCTATACAGTAAAAGAAGTTAAAGATGCTATTAATAGATATTGTGAATATAAAATTAAAGAAGTGAAAAAAGAGAATAGGTTTCATAAATTAGAGTTTATTAAGACATCTGCACAAGGTATTTCAGTCTTAGTCTTAGCACTATTTTTATCTTTCTTTATTGAAAAAAAGGATATCTTTACTCCTTTATTTAATAGAATTATAAGAGAAGGATTGTTTATTGGGGCCTGGGTCAGTCTCTGGCATCCTTTTGAATTAATCCTATATAATCGCTGGGATGATAAGTGGGAATATTTAATTTATGAAGAGATTAAAAAGATGAAGATTAGTATAGATATCAATTAATTTTGATTGGTTAAAAATTATAAGGAGTGACTAAAATGTTAGATCACAAATATAATAGTTATGAAGATTTATTAAAAAATAATCAAGAATGGGTTGAAAATAAGTTGTCAAAGGACAAAAATTATTTTGAAGAATTATCTAAACCCCAAAAGCCTCCTTTTTTATTTATAGGATGTTCAGACAGTAGAAAGCCCTTAAATACAATTACTCAAACAGAGCCTGGAGAGATATTTGTACATAGAAATATAGCCAATCAGATATCTTTGACAGATATGAACTTTTTATCTATTTTAGAATATGCAATTTTAGATTTAAAGGTAGAACATATTATAGTCTGTGGACATTATAACTGTGGTGGTGTAGAAGCAGTTTATAAAGGTGCCGATGGATTGGTTGAAAACTGGATTATGCCGATTAAAGATCTAGCTTTAATTAATAAAGATGAATTAGAAAAAATTGATGATATGCAACAAAGAATAGATAGATTGGCAGAAATAAATGTTGTTGCTCAAGTAAAGAACTTATGTAAGACCTCAATTATACATAAAGCATTTAAAAAGCAAGAATATCCTCAAATTCATGGGTGGATTTTTGATATTTACTGTGGTAAAATCAAAGCTTTAGAGTTACCTTTAAAAGAGTGGAAAGATAAAGGAATTATTCCAAATTGCTATTATTCGCAGATTTAGCCCCAATTTTATTTAAGTTATAACTTAAATAAATCAAAAAAGCAGGTAATAGATTAATCTATTACCTGCTTTTTTGATTTTGATAGTAAGAATATATCTATTTTGATAATGGCAAGCTAATCAATAATATATAGTAATTAGGAGGTAATATTATTTTTGATTTAGATATAATAATGATGATTTTAATTCAACTTGTTAATATTGGAATATGGATTGCTATAATTTACTTTGGAATAAAAGTTGTTAAAAAATTATTTGTTGCCTTGGAAGCAATTCTTGAGATTAAAGTTATCTTAAAGCAGATAAGAGATAAGCTAGAGTAAACACTTTGTAAAAAAGATCATAAAATATCGTTGTTAGATATTCTTTAATAGTATTACAAGCAAAAAGGGTCCTAATATAGCTAATAATATAATTCCAAATCCTAAAAATACAAAGAGAATCTCTTTCCAATATTAACTAAAGATAATGTAAGGAATTGAGAACTTAATGTATTGTTAACCTTAATTTCTAAAGTATATAATTTAGCTAATAGAAGGGAGAAGCTTAGAGAGCAATCAATTAGCAATAACAAATCCTCATTTTTCTAATGAGCTTATTGAATGGGATGGTTCTCCTTTTACTACTAAGCAAGTTATGATTAAGTTAGACAACAAATTTAAAGAAATAATGAAGAAATATCCTTAGATATTGGAGGTTTATTGATGAAACTAAAACTTTTCTCTTTAATCCTAGTTGCTATGATAATGGTAATTACTAGCTCTTGTAGTCATGGCCAAGTTGTTACTTTTAAGATAAATAATAATTCCAATCAGGATATAGATAAAGTAGAGATATTTATATTAGGCGGTTTAAATAAAAAGTTCGATAGCAAAATTGTAGATAAGATTCCTAAAGGAGAAGATAAAGCTATAAAGTGGAATGTTGATGATATAGTCAAAACTGATGGGGATTTTGAAATAAGAATAGACTCTGGGGAGAATAGTAGAAGTAGAGGATTTGGATATTTTTCAAATGGTATACACCTCTCTAGATATTATTATATAAATATAACTAATGATAGTATAGAAATTAGTATATAGGAGAATTAAATTGAGATATAAATTAGTGATATTAGGTAATTTAAGTGGATTGAATAGTTTAATAGAAAAAGTAGAAATTGTTCTTATAATAATATTATTTCTTTCAGCTGTAGTTTATATAATTTTACTTAAGGAGAATAAATTAGAGTTTATTCTTGCTATGATAATCAATGTTAGATTAGGAATGTCTATACTTTTAGAATACTCTTCTATTTACTCTATTAAATATCCAAATTATTCTGAAATAATAAACTTGGTTCCCCATTTCTACAACTATATAATGATATTATCTATATACTTTAGAAAAGATAATAAAATATCGAGAATAATAATGTTTATCTTATCAGTTATATTTCTTTTCATATATATACAGAACAATCCTAAAGTGATAAGCAGACCGTAATCAGTCAACTTAGCTGATAACATACACTTCTATATAAATTAAAAATAAACAAATGCGATAGGAGGAATATCAATGTTAGAGTTTCTAAGCCATAGAACTTTTTCAACTATAACCTTAGGAATTTTAATCTGTGTAATAGGATTAATTCTTCCATTAGCTATTTCTAATAATTCCTTAAATAAATATGTATTCTTATTTTGTTTTTCTAGTGGCTTTTCTTTAGTATTATTTGCTATATCCTTTAAAAATTTTCGTTCACTTAAAGTAGTTGTTATCATGGCTATACTAGCTAAATGGATTCCTATAATTTTAATTTATTTATCCTCAAAGTTAGGGTTGAAGTTAAGTGTATCGACTAAAAGTAGTCTCTCTATGTTAATAAGTCTAGTACTATTAAAAGGGGCAATGCTTAATCCAAGATATTGGAAGTAAATATATGATAAAGAATTTAAAGAATTGAAAAAGTTAGAAAAAATGATTCTAAGAAAAGATTAGCAAGAGTTATCTCAAAGGAGGTAATAATATATTAAATATGAAGTATCTAGCATACATTATAAACCATATTATATTATTAGTAATAATAGCAACTCTAGTTTTTGTTATCAAACATATTTTTAAAGTAACCAAAAAGCTTTTAAGCTCCCCAAAGAAATTTTTAATAATCCCATCAGCTAGTGTTATTAGTAGTCTCCTAATTATTTTTATCAATCTTTATCGTTGGGATTTAATAGATTTATTTACTGTTTTTTTTGAACCTTTATTAGAGTTAGCAATTCAGGGTATCTTTTTTGCTACACTAATTTTTAGCATTAGATATCTTATACTTGAACTAAGAACCAATAATTATCGAGAATTAAAGTCTTATAGATTTATGGTACCTATCTTTATTGCTTTACTAACATTCTTAATTACAATCCAAATTCCCTTTAATGAACTATCAATCCATAATAATTTTGAAAAGCATTATGAACAAAGAGAAAAAGTAGTAACTATGATTAAAGGAGGAGAGTTAAACTCTAATTCATCAACTAATAACTTTATTCAACTACCACCTGAATACGAACACCTCTCTAGAGGAGGTGGAAAAGTTATGGTTAGAAGAGAAGATGGAGTAATCAAAGTATTCTTCTTTACCTTCAGAGGAATTTTAGACAGCTTTTCTGGGTTTATGTATTCTTCTGATAATCAAAGACCTACTAGAAATGAGTTTAATGGAGATTTTAAAGAGTTTGAGAAGTTTAGAGAACATTGGTTTTGGGGAGCATCTTATTAATAAATCAATTAATCTGGAGTGATATTTATGGCTAAAAAAAGATGGATAGTTAATCTAGATAATAAAGAGTATAAAATACAATTAAATCATGGATATTTTTCAGGAAGAAAGACAATCAAAGTCAATGATGAAATTATTTATCAAGGAAAACAGATTTTTGATCAAGGTGGTAACTACCCTTTTAAGATAGGAAGTCATAAATTATTTATTGAGATTACTATAAATGGGCGGACCTTTGATTACGATCTTATTGTTGATGGGATTTCATTAGCTACAGGAGAGAGGATGGTAGATTCTGGATTAGATGAATGGAAAGAGATGAAAAGAAAAGGTAAAAATAAATACTTTTTTTATAAAGCTTTTTTAAAGAATGGCATTGGAAGAGGGAGCTTTTTTGCTATAACTTTTACAGGATTTATGTATATTATTAACGATATAGAAGAAGATCATTTTTATACTTATCTTTTTCCGCTATTATTAATCTCAATTATACTATTCTCATTATTGGGATATTTTGAAGCTAAATCCATTTGGAATGATTATCAAAATAAATATGATGAAAAATAAAACAATTAGGTGTTTTATGATAATTATTTTTCTATTTGTTTTTTAACTAAGAGATTTAGATTCTATTTTTTCTAATTGAAATTACAGATTAATATAAGAGGTGAGAAGAATGAGTCAGCCATCCCAAGTTATTGAGATTGGTGCAAAGGATACAAAAGGAAGGATTATGATTCATACTAAAGTATTGAAGTATTTAATTGGAATAGTTGTTAGAGCAATAGAAGAAGTGGTAGGTATGGGAACTGGATATTTTGATTCTTTTAATGAATTATGGGGTAGAGTAAAACTATTAAAAGGAATAGAAGTTGATATAAATCAAGGCAAAATCAGTGTTAAAATTGCTATACTAATAGAAGAAGAGGGTGAAAGTGAACAAATAGTTAAGAAAATTAAAGAACTTGTTCAAGCTATGTTAAAGGATAAGGTTGGAATCGAAGCTAAGTTCATTGAAGTTAAGGTTACAAGAATAAAATATAATCTAGTGAAAATTTTTAATAGGAAAAGAACTATTCCAAATATATTAAATAATGATAAGATTAAAAAAGATACAATTGATATTGAGAAAATTAAATATAATTCAACTGAGGAGCTCATAGGGATAATAGCCAGACAAGTAGATGGAGTAGCATGTATGTCTAAGACTAATATTGTCAACGCATTATTAGGTCGAGAAGATTTATCTCAAGGAGTAAAAATAGAAGAGGAAAAGTCAGGAATAATTATAGATTTATATCTGATTATTGAAGCTAGGAGAATAATTTATCAAGTAGCTCAATTAGTGCAAGATGTTATTTTAGATACACTACAGGAAAATACCAAGTTTAAAGTTAAGGAGGTTAATATCCATATCCAAGGTATTAAGGTTTAAAAAACTACAGTTTCAAGGGAGACGTGAAATGTATAATAAGAAATTAATTATTTGTGTACTAATTGTGATACTAATACTTAGTGGTCTTTATATAAATAATAATCTATATAAGCTAACTACTACTTATGGGCTTTGGGATACCAATTGGGACTTTGAGGTGATTTTTGTATTATTCATCAGTTGGGTAATTGTTCCATTCCAATGGAATCTGGTCCATTGATTAATCCTATAATCCCAGTTATTAATAAAAATAAGCCAAATAAAATAATAAAAATAGTTGTAAATTCAAAATCTCCAGTAAAGATAGAGATAATTATATCTAAGATATTTTCTTTAAGCGATACTTCTTCAAATTCTAAAATGCCCAGAATAAAGAGTGCTGCACCTAATAATACTATAATCACTAATAAAATATACCTTGAATCTAAAATTGCTATGATAGATTTTGAAAAGCCTAGAATGATAAATAGGATCATAAAAAGAAGAACTATTGTAATCAGTAGATAACGTTTCATTATACACCTCATTTAAAAGTTTACTTATATTTATAATATCCAAGATAATGAATTGATATTTAGAGATTATGATAAATAGAGTTTAAAGTTGGTGTATTTATCTTACTAATATGTACAGAATAAATAGTAATTAGAAGCTAGGAGGTACAAACTAATGGAGAGATATATTTCTAAGGTTCAAACTCCTAAGGTCAGTATTGCGCCTATGATAGACAGAACTGTCAGGTATTTTAGATATTTTTGCCGTCTGCTTACTAAAAATTCGTTACTTTATACAGAGATGATAACCACCCATGCTATTATTCATGGTAATAGAGATAAAATCTTAGGATTTGATGATTTCGAAAAACCGATTTCTTTGCAGATAGCTGGGTCAAACCCCCAAGAGGTCTACGAAGCAGTTAAGATTGCTGAAGCTTGGGATTATGATGAGATAAATCTCAATGTAGGTTGCCCATCTAATCGAGTTTCAGGGCATATGATGGGAGCTGTATTGATGGCTTATCCTAAATTGGTAGCTGAGTTAGTGCTATCAGAGAGGCTACCGATAAACCTGTAACTGTTAAACATAGAATTGGAATTGATGGAGCAGGTATTTTGCCAAATAACTTTCCAAAGATTATATTTGATAAGTATGATGATATGGCACGCTTTATCGAGATAGTGGAAAAGTCTAAAGTTGATAGATTTACTATTCATGCTAGGATAGCTATTCTGGCTGGATTAAGTGCTAAAGAGAATAGAAATGTTCCTCCTTTGAGATATGAAGATGTTTATAGGTTAAAGAATAATTTTCCATACTTGAATATAGAGATTAATGGAGGAATTAAGACTCTAGCTCAAATGGAAAAGCATCTTGCTTATGTAGATGGGGTAATGTTAGGAAGAGTTGCTTATGATAATCCTTTCATTTTAACAGAAGTAGATAAACTATTTAAGAATGGTGATGTCAATAATATTAGTAGAAAGGAAGTAATAGAAGGATTAATTACTTTTGTCGAGAAAATAGAAAATAATGGGGGAAGTGGTTATGAAGTCTTGCGCCACACTTTAGGATTATTCTATGGAGTGGCAGGTAGTAAAAAGTGGAGGCAGTTGATTAATCCACCTTGGCAGAAGGGCTATAGTGGAAGAGATATTTTAGAAAAAGCATTAAGGGTTTTGCCCACGAAGTCCTTAAACAATTGAATAATTAAGCAGATATAAGTATCTAAAAACTACTAATTAGAAAGGATGATAAAAATGAATCAAACAATAGAAACAATGAAAGACCATAGAAGTATTAGAAGTTATCTTGACAAGGATGTATCAGCAGAGATTATTGACAATCTAATCGAGGTTGCTCAAGCTGCACCAACTTCTATTAATGGTCAGCATCCATCAATAATTGTAGTCAGAGATAAAGAGAGAAAGGAAAAAGTAGCAGAATTAGCAGGTGGACAACCATGGATTGCTGAGGCACCAGTCTTCTTCTTATTTGTAGGTGATTTCTATAAGGCCAAGTTGGCAGCAGATAAGGTTGATAAAGAGTTAGTAATTACAGATAGTGTAGAGGCCTCACTTGTAGCTGCTGTTGATATAGGGTTAGCTATGCAGAATGTAATTACAGCAGCCGAGTCTTTAGGTTTAGGAATTGTTCCTATCGGAGGTATCCGTCGCAATCCTCAAGAGATGATAGAGCTATTTAATCTACCTGAATATGCTTATCCTATGGTAGGTTTAGTAATTGGACATCCAGCAGATAAATCTAAGAAGAAGCCACGGATGCCCAAAGAGGCTTTTAGACATGATGAAGAGTATAACAAAGAGAAGCTACCTGCTTTGATAGATGATTATGATCAAGAGATGGCAGCTTATCTTAAAGAAATTGGTAGAGAACAAGAAAAAAATTGGACTTCTTATATCATGGAATTCTATAATCAAGTTTATTTCCCAAAAGTTTACCCTACTATGAAAGAACAAGGATTTAAAAATGAAAAATAATATAGTTTATTTAATGATCTACTTTTAAAAGTAGATCATTTTTATTTCATAAATCAAGATAAGTATAATCTTATAAAGGGATTAGTAAATTAATAGAGAATATATTAAATAGTAATCTTTATCAATAAGAAACAGATATAATTCTATAATAGTAATAAAGGAGGAACCTAGATGAAGATATATTCTTGGAATGTAAATGGTATTAGAGCAGTACATAAGAAAGGCTTTCTAGATTGGGTAGCAGAAGAGAGTCCTGATATTCTCTGCTTACAGGAGATTAGAGTACAAGAAGATCAATTAATAGATAAGCTAAAGAATATAGATGGATATAATTCTTATTTTAATTATGGTGAAAGAAAGGGATATAGTGGAGTAGCTATTTATAGTAAAGAGGAACCACTATCTGTTCGTAATGGTATTGGTATTGAGCGATTTGATGAGGAAGGTAGAGTAATTACAGCAGAGTATAGTGAGTTTACCTTGATTAATATCTATTTCCCCAATGGTCGTAGTAGTAAGAAAAGACTACAATACAAGCTTGATTTTCATGAGGCTATCCTTGAATATTGTGAAGAGCTAAAAAAGGATGGTAAGAAACTAGTTATCTGTGGTGATTATAATATAGCCCATACTGAGATAGATTTGAAAAATCCAAAGGATAATGAGGATAAGTCTGGATTTTTGCCTGTTGAGAGAGCTTGGATAGATAAAGTTATTGACTATGGTTATGTAGATACCTATAGAAGCTTTCATCCTGATGAGGTTAAATACTCTTGGTGGAGTTATAGAACAAAAGCCAGAGAGAGAGATGCAGGTTGGAGAATAGATTATCATTTCGTGAGTGAAAATTTGATAAGTCAGGTAAGTGATGCCCAAATATTAACTGAAGTAATGGGATCAGACCACTGTCCAGTAATGATAGAATTGAATATTTAAATTTTGGAAGCACCTCGTAAAATTACGAGGTGCTTTACTTTCAAAATCATTAGTACCATTACATAGTTAATTTAAATAGAACTTTTACTTTATATAGCAAATAAAGAGGTTTTTGTAATTATTTATAGAATAATATAATAGTATCTATTAGAGAGTTAGAAAGGAGTTAGATGAAGGTGGATAAGGTTAGGCTAGTAGCATTATTTTTAGTTTTCTTCTTATCTTATAGCTTATTAGCACCTATAAAAGTGATAGGAAAAGAAGATGGCAAATTAGATGCATTTGAAAAAGAGATTTCTGGGGGAAGTGATAAGGATAATAATCAAGATGTAGATAATGGCTCTGAGGAGAAAGATAGTGATTCTTTTGACGAATTTTGGGATAAGAATCATGATCTTTTAGATTTAGATTGGGATGATGATGAAAAGAAATATAGCAGTAACTCTCATAATTATAAATCAAATACTTCAGTTAAATATGAAAATGGAATAAACTTTAGCAATATATCTTATAGGGTATCTGTAGCAAATCATTTTGTTTCTGATGATATAACAGGCTTACGGTTAAATTTAAAACTTGGGCTAAATAAATTTGGATTAAATTTTAATTACAGTGATTATAAAGAAGAATTAAACAATGGAGATGAGCACTTATATTTTACTGAAGGTTTAATTACCTATGATTTTCTGTCAGATCAAGGGTGGAAGTTTATTGGCGGTTTCGGCTTAGAGAATATTTCAGGTGATGAAGATAATTTGGGATTAAAGTTTGCTTGTGAAATGAACTATTCTCAAGCACCTATAACTGTATATTTTGATTTAGGTACTTCTTATTTTGAAGATAGTACTTTAACGGAATTAACACCAGGTATTTCCTATAGTTTTGGCACTTTTGAAATTGAAGGGGCTTATAGAGTACTTAAAGTTTCTGATCAAAAATTAGAAGGCCCTGAACTTAAGCTTATATATAACTTTGATTAGAATAACTACATATTTATCTAAAAGACTTAATTTGTAGAAAACCATCTTGTGTAATATTACACAAGATGGTTTTCTTTCTCTAAATAGATTAATAAAAGTTAGCTTTTATGTTATACTTTAAATATATAGTTATCCAATTTTCTAAAATTGGATAACAGTGACAAGTAAAAATCAAAAGAAAAGATAGTTAGCACTAATATACACTAATAAGATATTAAAAAAATAAATTATTTACATAATCTATATATGATTAAACTGCGAAAAAATAAAATAAACACTCCAAATTTTATTTTATTTACGATATTATATATCTATTGGAGTGTGATGATGATGTTAATAAAAAATAGCAAGCATTTAGCTAAAA
>Ga0163226_1000020_pt1 | contig 35638 bp, 34 predicted proteins | sample MSEWel2016_07_13_2_FD_113144 | JGI IMG/M metagenome (GOLD analysis project Ga0163226, IMG submission 113144) | Subsurface microbial communities from deep shales in West Virginia, USA - MSEEL Well Study Marcellus 5H_2016_07_13 ...
AATTTTCTTAATCGAATAATTTCCTCCAAAGGAACTTCCTTCCGATCTCTGCCTCCCTGATCAATATTACTTAAATTAGCGGCAGGATTAAATTTATCTTCAGCTATTTTTTTCTTCATGGCCCGACTTATGTTTTGATTTCTTAATTCTTGCTGATAATTTTCAACTACTCCCAATATCTCTAAAATCATCTTTTCTAAATCATTTAAGGCAATAGCACCTTGATCAGCTAAGGTATGTATTTCAGCTCCCATTTTTTCTACCTGATGAATTAAAGCCATTTTAGCATTACCCCGACCTAAACGGCTGCTGTCCTGAACCAATAGTATTCCAACTTTTTTCTTTTTAATTAAGTTTAAAACTTCTATAATTCCCGGCCTGCTCTCATTGAAGCCGCTTTCTTTTTCTTCTACAGTCTTTATTACTTTTAGTTCATTTTCCAAAGCATAACTTAAAAGTTCTTCTTTTTGTCTTTTTAAACTTGTACTCTGACTTTCCTTTTGAGTGCTGACTCGAGTATAAATAATAGTTTTTTTCATAATTATCAACCTTTCTGTTTGGCTGGTGTATTAAATATTTTATTAAATATTATGCAGCATTATTTAATTATAACAAAAGCAAAAATGATTGCAAAACAGTAAAAAAATTTCTGTCTCACAATCATTAATATATAAATTTTTATATTTAGTAATTTAAAGGGATAATTAATTCTCGCCCTGGATTAATTACAGCTGAATCTATGTTATTAATTTTTTTGATTTTATAAATTACTTTTCTTAAATCAACATCACTTTTATTATAATATTGTGAGGCGATTGACCAGAGAGATTCTCCATTTTTTATCTCATGATTAATAAAATTACTGCTGTTTTCACCAGAACTAATTAGTGAAAACACTGATATTAAAATAATGATTAAAACTAAAATAGCAATTAAAACTGCTAGAATTTTAAAAAAGACCGATTTTCCAACTCTATCTTTTGTCTTAACTCCCTGATAATTTATAATATAAGAATTTAAACCATTCATAAATAATCCCTCCCATTTATTTTTAATGAAACACCTGTACTAAACAACTGTTTGTATTTATATTATAGCAGTACGTATGTTCATTGTCAAGGATTATTTGAACGATTGTTTGTCTATTATTAAAATTTATGTTATAATAGAAGAAAATAAGAATGGAGGAATCATTATGGAAGATCTATCTAAAAGACAACAAAGTATTTTACAATTTATTATAGATGAAATAAAATCTAAAGGATATCCACCTTCTGTGCGTGAAATTGGAAAAGCAGTTGGATTAAAGTCTCCTGCTTCTGTTCACAGTCATTTAAAAACTCTAGAAAAACTTGATTACTTACGCAGGGATCCTTCTAAACCAAGGGCTATTGAGGTTATATATAATAATGATCAAGAAAATAAAACTGATAAAGAAATAATTAATATTCCGATAGTTGGCAAGGTAACTGCAGGAGCTCCTATTCTTGCAGAAGAAAATATTGAGGATTATTTCCCTCTTCCTTTAAGCTATTTAAAGGTAGGTAATAATGACTTATTTATGCTTAAAGTAAGTGGTGATAGCATGATTGAAGCCGGTATACACGATGGTGATTATGTAATCGCAGAAAAACAGAGTTATGCTCAAAACAATGATATTGTTATTGCTCTTCTAGATGATGAAGCAACTGTAAAGCTCTTTTTTAAAGAAGAAGATCATATTAGATTACAGCCACAAAATTCTGCCTATGAACCAATTATTTCTAAAAATGTTATGATTCTCGGTAAAGTCATTGGTCTTTTTAGAAAATTTGATTAAAATAAAATAATATTTGCTTGACTACATTTATCTTGATAAAAACCAAACTATACTAAAAACCAAAAAAAGCTAAGCAAATTAATGCTTAGCTAAATAAAATGATATTTTATTATATTTTTATTTTCAAAAACATAATCAAATCTTTAAATTAAAATTCTCCGCTGTTGGATAATTCTTTTATTCGATCAGCGGCTTTTTTTATTAATTTAAAATCATGCCAGCTGTATTTTTTCATCTTTTCGTTTCTCAATAAATAAGCAGGATGAAAAGTTGGCAGAATGTATAAATCTCCCCTTTTAAACCATTTACCACGAACATTAGTAATTGATTTTTCAGGGTTAATTAAATATTTAGTGTCTGTCGAACCAAGGGTAACAATTACTTTGGGCTGAATTAATTCAATTTCTGAGCTCAAAATTGATACACAGGCTTCAAACTCATTCTGGCGCGGAGCCCTATTTCCAGACGGCCTACACTTAATAACATTTGTAATATACAGTTCTTTTCTTTTTAAATTGACAGAGGCAAGAATCTTATCCATCAATTTACCAGCGCGTCCTACAAAAGGCCTTCCCAAACGATCTTCGTTAGCACCTGGTCCTTCACCAATTAGCATAATTTTATTTTTTAAATTTCCTTCTCCCATCACAACTCCATTAGCATTTTCACGAAGCTGACATCGCCTACATTTTAAGGCTTCTTTTTTTAATCTCTCGTAATTATCATTGGGATAAGAAAATAACTGCTGAATTTTAAAATTACCATCCTGATCAAATAGCATTAAATTCCTCCCACTTAGAACAAAGCACAATATTCTGGATTTTTATTCTATAAAATCTTGATATTCATCATCTGCCAATGCCTTGAATAAATTTCTAGCACTAGCTGCTTCTAAAACTGCTCTAACATAATTCCCATTTTCGTAAAATGCATAGCCTTTAATTAAATGAGAATACTCATTCTCCTGCATTGACAGCGCCTGATTAGCATAATCTAGCGCCTTATCATATTCTTTTATTTCTACCAAAGCAGCAGCTGCATGGTTTAAAGCCCAGAAATTATTACTATCTATTTCAAAAATATATTCAAATAATGAAACAGCAGATTGATAGTTTTTATTTATTACCTCTTTAAAAGCAGCATAATTTAACAGCAACAAATTATCATGATCACTATAATTTTGCCAATCTTCTAAATACGGAGAAACAGCAGCGTTAAATTCCTTTCGACTCACACTGCTGCCGAAAACATCTATAATTTTATATGCATTCTCAATATCTCCTATATTAGCATATGCTACTGCCAGAGTATAATTTAAAATAATGTTACTTTTATCCTGTTGAAGCTGAACTCTAGTAGTTTCAATTAATTCTTCCCAATTATACTTTGATTCAGCTGCTGTATTGATGGGAAAAACTGTTATAATAATTATAATTGTAAAGAAAATCAAAAACTTATTTTTCAAGAATAAACCAACTTTCTTTGACTAAATTGTTATACCTTAATTAAAATAATTTTGTTATTCACCTAAATCAAGAAGACCGCTAATTTTTTCAACCGGAGCAATAGTAGAAATAGCATGCTTATAAATCATCTGATCTCGCTCATCACTTCTCAAAATAACTGTGAAGTTATCATAGGCTGTAATTTTTCCCTTTAATTGATAACCATTAACAAAATAGACAATGACTTCAATATCTTTCTCATGAACATGTTTTAAAATGTGGTCCTGATAATTAATGTTATTATTATTCATCTCTTCTGCAGCCCCCTTTTATATTTTTAAAGCTCTCTATTTATAAATTCAATATTATTTAGAAAATTCCTGCAAAGAAGTACAAATAATAAAATTATTAATTATTTTCTTCATCTAATTCTTGAAAATATGAATTACCACTGCCAAAATATGATTTAAGTTGATAATATATATCATTAGGAGAGCGGACTCCAAAACCGGTATAAACAGCTTTACCCTCTTTAAAAACTTTAGAGACTGGAACAGAATTAATATCATAGCGTTTAAATATTTCAGGAGCATCAGTTAATTTTAATTGATAGAGCTTTAATTCAGGAAAAGAATCGATAACCTGATTTATGTTTTTCTCTGCTAACTGACAGTAACCACAATCATCGTTAGAAAAAAGAACAAAAAATGCATCTTTTTCTTCTAATAACTTATCAAACTCATCTCCACTAGAAATCAATTTCTTTTCTTTTTTGGTATTCTTGTTCATAATTTTTTTCTCCTTTTATTAACTGAATCATTGTATTTAAAATTTCACTTTTATCTTCCCTTTCAATATTAAAAACTATTAAATCATCTTCTTTTCTTAACCAGGTAAGCTGTCTTTTGGCAAAATGTCTGCTCCGCTTTTTTATTTCATGCACTGCTTCTTCTAAACTAATCTTACCTTTTAAATGTGATATTAATTCCTTATAACCTAATGCCTGATGAGCAGTGTCACTTAGAGATTCATATTTATCTAAAAGACTTTCAACTTCATCTAATAGTCCCTGCTCCATCATCAAATCAACCCGTTTATTAATTCTTTGATATAAATTTTCTCTACTTCTAATTAAAGCAAATTTAAAGGCAGAATAGCGTGGAGGACGTTCTTTTTGTTTCTTTTTATAAAAACTTTTGCTTTTTCCGGTTTGCTTATAAATTTCGATTGCTCTAATTACCCGACGTAGATCATTAGGATGAAGTTTTTTAGCAGCTGCTGCATCTTTTGCGGCTAGAATCTTATGAACTGCTTCTGTTCCTTTAGACTCAGCTAATTTTTCTAATCTATGACGCAGTTCATAATCTGGTTCAATTTCAGGCAGCATAAAACCCTCTAAAACAGCTCTCAAATAGAGGTGAGTACCACCTACAAGCAAAGGCATTTTCCCCTCTGCTTTAATTTCAAAAATTAATCGATCACACTCTTCCTGAAATTGTGATACAGAATAATCTGCTTCCGGACTTACAAAATCAATTAAATGGTGGTTTATTTTTGCTCTCTCTGATTCAGAAGCTTTGGCGGTACCAATATTCATTTCCTGATAAATCTGCATAGAATCAACTGAAATAATCTCTGCATTAATTTGTGCAGCTAAATCAAGTGATAACTCAGTTTTCCCAACTGCTGTAGCACCTGTCAAAACAATTATATCTTTCATTTTCTACCAAGTCCTTTTTCTATTTCTTCACGGCTGATATTAATCATAACCGGTCTGCTGTGAGGACAGCGATAAGGGTTTTCAGTCTTATATAAATCTTTAATCAGCTGGATGCTCTCATTTTTAGTAAGAGGTTGACCAGCCTTAATGGATGAGCGACAGGCTAAATATTCCAGCATATTTGTTTGAACTTCAGCTGCAGATTTTGCTTTGCCTGCCTCAGCCAATTCTGCTATCAGCTCTTCAATAATATTCCTAGTAGACATATTTTTCAGTAAAACAGGAACTTCCTGAATTAAAATAGTATTATTACCAAAATCACTAAAATCAATTCCAATTTTTTTAATCTCAGCCTCATATTGATGCACAATTTCTCTTTCTTCAGCTGAAAGTTCTATTTTAACCGGCATCAGCAGTGATTGTGAAGCTTTGTCCTTTTTATTGTATTCAGCATAAAATCTCTCATATAAGATTCTCTCTTGAGCATTGTGCTGATCAACAATCTTTAAACCCTGATCAGTTTCAATCAGCAGATAACTATTAAAAATCTGGCCTAGAAATTTAAAATAGCTTTCTTCTGCTTCAACATTCTCCAGTGAATATTCTTGATTTTCGTTTTCTCGAATAAGCTGTCTAAAATCTTTTTTGTTTTCCGAGCTTTTGAGATCTGGATTATAACTTTTATCGTCTTCATAATTAATATTTTTTTGATAATTACCTTTACTCTGCTTATACGAACCAGTTTTAGAATAATTGTTTTGCTTAGCTGAATTATAGCTGCTTTTTTTATTTTGATTAAACAGCTGATCTCTTTCAATATTTTCTTCAGTCTGATCTCTATCAGCCTCCAAACTGTGATCTTTTTTTATTTTTATTCTGGTTGTTGGATCATTTTCTTTGAGAGTATTTCTAACAGCTTTTTTAATAACATCAAAAATAATTTGACTGCGTGAAAATTTAACCTCTTTTTTGGCAGGATGGACATTAACATCTACCAAAATTGGATTAACTTTTATAAATAGAAATACAATTGGTTTTCTACCTGGGTCGATTAATTTGCTATAGGCAGTTTCAACAGCCTTAGCAGTTAGATTATTATAAATAGGTCTGCCGTTAACAAAAAATAGTTCATGGCTTCTGCTGGAGCGGGTTAATTCCGGTCGGCAGAGATAACCGCTTAGTTTAATGTATCTATCTTCAATATCGATTGGAATTAGATTTTCAGCTATATCTCCACCAAAAACAGCGTATATTGTATCCTTAAGCTTACCATTGCCAGGGGTTGAAAGAATTTGCCGGCTATCATGAAAAAGTTTAAAGCTCAAATCACTATTAGCGGTTGCTTCAGCACTTACAATCTTGCTGATATGAGAAAATTCGGTAGTTGTAGTCTTTAAATATTTATAACGGGCAGGAGTGTTGTAAAATAAATCTCTGACTGTTATTTCTGTTCCTATTGTTGAGCCAACAGGCTTTTTGTCAATAATTTCTCCACCCTTGAGTTTAATTTTAACTGCCTGATCACTATCCTGATGACGACTGATCATCTCAATTTCAGCCACAGAAACAATACTGGCTAAAGCCTCGCCTCTAAAGCCTAAACTATAGAGGGAATATAAATCATCAATATCTTCAATTTTACTTGTAGCATAACGGTTAAAAGCTGATTCGATATCATCTGCTAAAATACCATGTCCGTCATCTTTAACTTTAATTAATTCTCTTCCACCATCTTCAATTCGTATTTCAATATTTTTGGCACCAGCATCTATAGAATTTTCAATTAATTCCTTAACAATTGAGGCTGGTCTTTCTATAACCTCTCCTGCTGAAATCTGATTAGCAACATTTTGAGGAAGCTGTTTTATAACACCCATTTTAATTCTCCTTTTCTTTTAAGTCCTTTTTTAAATTGTATAAAAAGTTCATAGCATCCATTGGTGTCATCTCTAAAATATCCTGCTCATCTATTTTTTTTAAAATTGGACTTTTTTCCGTATTAAATAAGGGCAGTTGTTGATGTTTATCATCAGCAATTGTTTTTTCCAATTTTCGAACCGGCATCTTATTATTTTCTTCAAGCCGCTCTAATATTTTTTGAGCACTGATAATAATTTCCTCAGGCAGGCCCGCCAATCTAGCAACTTCAATACCATAGCTATCATTTGCTCTACCTGGAACAATACGGTGCAGAAAATGTACCCCATCACTATCTTCTTCAACCAATACATTATAATTTTTTATACCTTGATACTCATCTTCTAAGCGGGTCAATTCATGATAGTGTGTTGCAAACAATGTTCTAGCACCAATACGTTCTGGATTGTTTAAATATTCACTGACAGACCAGGCAATAGAGACACCATCATAAGTGCTGGTACCTCGGCCAACCTCATCCAATATAATTAAGCTTTTTTCAGTACTGTTATTAACTATATTAGCAACTTCATTCATTTCCACCATAAAAGTACTCTGACCTGTTGTTAAATCATCACTTGCTCCAACTCGAGTAAAAATTCTATCTGTTAAACCAATTACCGCTTCAGCTGCAGGAACATAGGAGCCTATTTGAGCCATTAAAACTATTAAGGCTACCTGCCTCATATAAGTCGATTTACCTGACATATTTGGTCCTGTGATAATAATAAATCTCTGGTCGCTCTGATTTAAATAACAGTCATTTGGCACAAATTGTTCTTCAAACATTTTTTCGACAACAGGATGGCGTCCATCTTTAATCTTTATTTCTGCCCCATTATTAATCTCTGGTCGATTATAATTATTTTCTATTGCTAAGTATGAAAATGACAATAAGACATCTATTTTAGCTATAACTGCAGCAGTTTTATTAATTCTTTCTACCTCAGCTGCTATTTCATCTCTAATTTCTACAAATAATTTATATTCTAGATCATTTATTTTTTCTTCTGCTCCTAAAACTTCAGATTCCTTTTCTTTTAACTCTGGAATAATATAGCGCTCACTGTTGCTTAAGGTTTGCTTTCTCTCATAGCGCTCCGGAACTTTATCAGTATGCGAATTAGTAACTTCTAAATAATAACCAAATACTTTATTAAAACCTACTTTTAGAGTATTGATCCCTGTTTTTTCTCTTTCTTCTTTCTGCAGAGCTGAGATCCAATCTTTACCACTGCTGACTAAGCTTCTTAATTCATCTAACTTAGAATCATAACCATCTTTAATAATACCACCTTCAGTTATTGTTGTAGGTGGTTCATTTTTTATTGAATTATCTATTAAATTATAAATATCCTCTAAAAGATCGAAATCTGCCTGCATTTCGGATAATAAATCACTTTGAAGTTCCACCATTAGTTTCTTAACAGCCGGCAGTTTAGCCAGTGAATTTCTTAAAGCAACCAAATCCCTGGCATTAGCTGATTGGTAGGTGATTTTACTCATTATTCTTTCTAAATCATAAATTTCTGATAGTTCAGCTCTTAATTTTTCTAGAATCATATAATTATCTATTATTTCTGCAAGAGCATCATGTCTTTTTGTAATCTCATTTTTTTGAACTAAAGGCTGATTAATCCATTTTTTAATTTCTCTAGCTCCCATAGAAGTAACGGTCTGATCTAAAATCGAAAGTAAAGAGCCAGATCGCTGATTATCTCTAATAGTAGAAGAAAGTTCTAAATTTCTTCTGCTGGCTGAGTCTAAGACCATGTAATCTTCTAAATGATATGCTTTTAAGTTTGTTATTTGATTTATAGTCCTTTTTTGAGTTTCAGACAAATAGCTTAAAATCTGTCCGGCTGCATAGACTGCAGCTTTCATTTCTTCACAGCCAAAACCTTCAAGAGATTTTAGCTTAAAATGGTCTAACAAGCCCTGATATAGACGCTCAAATTTTTTCTGGCCTAAAATATTTAAAGTGAAATTATATTGATTGTGCAGTTCATTTATTAATTTTGAAGAAGCTGTCTGTTCATCTAAAAGCAGCTCGCGAGGTGAAATTCTATTGATCTCATCTTTTAATTTATTTGTCTTTTCAGCCGAAAATTCTGTTAAATAAAATTCTCCGGTTGAAATATCTGTATAAGAGAAACCATAATAATCACCGTATTTAAAAACTGCTGCTAAATAATTGTTTTCATTTTCTGATAAAATTTCATTTTCAATGACAGTTCCGGGAGTTACAACACGAATAACATCCCTTTCTACAATTCCACTGCTTTCTGATGGATCTTCTAGTTGTTCACAAATTGCAACTTTGATTCCCTTTTTAATTAATTTTTCTATATATGAAGCGGCAGAATGATAGGGAACTCCTGCCATTGGAATCTTTTCTCCTCCACCTTTATTCCGAGAAGTTAATGCAATATCCAGTATTTTAGCAGCTCTTTTTGCATCTTCACCAAACATTTCATAAAAATCTCCAAGCCTAAAAAATAGCACTGCATCCTGATATTTGTTTTTTAAATCATGATACTGCCTCATCATTGGTGTCAACTCTGCCAAATTTATCCCTCCAAATCTAATGATTTTTAAGTATTAATTTTCATCTATTTAAACTGAAATAAATAAGATAAAACCTGAAAGATCTATTTAATTATCCTCCAGGTTTCTATCAAAATTATTTCTTCTACAGCTGTTAAGAATAAATTTTATCTCAACTGTCAATAAATTTTATTCAATTAAACTACCTTCTAAAGTCCAACTTTTAGCAGATTTCACTTTAACTTCTACTAATTTTCCCACCAAATCCTCACGCTTATCGATAAAACAAATTTTATTTGTTGAGGTTCTACCTTCATAAACTTCAGGGTCATTATTGCTGGGGCCGATGACTAATATTTCTTGAGTAGTTCCGATTAGTTTTTGATTTTTTTCATAACTAATTCTGTTCTGTAATTCCATTAATCGATTTAAACGCTCTTTTTTAACTTTATCCTCTATCTTATCATCTCTGCGGGCAGCCGGTGTACCACTGCGGGGAGAATAAATAAATGTATAAGCCATATCGAATTTAAGTTCTTTAACCAGCTCAATGGTTTTTTTAAAATCTTCTTCGCTTTCACCGGGAAAACCCACTATAAAATCTGTTGAAACTGAAGCTCCAGGGATTTCTGCCTGTATATTTTTAACTCGATCAATATAATATTCACGGGTATAACCACGGTTCATTTCTTTTAATACTTTGTTGCTCCCTGATTGTACAGGTAAGTGAATATGGTTTGCTACTTTATCTAGATTTTTAATTTTTTCTAATAGCTCATCAGAAAAATCTCTTGGATGTGAGGTCATAAATCGAATTCTTTTAAGATTATCAACTTCGTTTAATTCTTCCAACAGTCTTGAAAAGGTACTCTTTTTTTCCAAATCATTACCGTATGAATTAACATTCTGTCCTAAAAGTGTTATTTCTTTAACCCCATCTGCTGCCAGTCTTGCGGCTTCTTCTACAATAGAAGTGACAGGTCGACTGCGCTCTCTACCTCTTACATAGGGAACTATACAATAAGTACAGAAATTATCACAACCCTGAATAATTGAAATCCAGGCTGAATGTTCTGATTCACGCTGTGATGGGAGATCAGGAATTAAGCCTTCCTCTTCATCCCAAACTTCAACAACTCTATCTTTGGTCTCTTCAATTTTTTCTATCAAATTAGGTAAATGATGAATATTATGGGTACCAAAAATTAAATCAACATGTCTGTACTTTTTATAAACTTCATCAACTGGTTCATCCTGCTGCATCATACAGCCGCCAATACCGATTATTAGATCAGGATTTTCTCTTTTATATCTTTTTAATTCACCTAATTTCCCAAATACTTTAAGCTCTGCATTCTCTCTTATAATACAGGTGTTTAACAAAATTATATCTGCCTTTTCTAGTTCATCTGTATGCTGATATCCCATTTCCTCCAGCATACCGGCCAGCCTTTCTGAATCATGTTCGTTCATTTGGCAGCCGTAAGTTATTATATTATAATACTTATTTTCACTCATTATTTCACTCCTAAATATACTTAAAAATAATTAGCTTTATTGTTTTTTATCATCATAATCTTTTAAAGACTCTAAACTCTCGTTTTTACCTATTACTACTAATCTATCTCCTTCAAGAACTTTGTCACCAGCTCCAGGAGAAACATTTAAATTTTCTCCCCTTTTTATAGCCATCACATTGACATCAAATTTAGATCTAAATTCAAGTTCCTTCAGAGTCTTACCAATCATTTTATCTGTAGCTATAATTTCTATTACACCATATTCGGGTGCAAATTCAATATAATCTAAAACATTGGAAGAAATTAAATTATGGGCTATTCTCACTCCCATATCTCTTTCAGGGTAAACAACCCTATCTGCTCCAACTTTATTTAAAACTTTACCATGTAAAGCATCTGGAGCCTTAACAATGACATAAGGAACTCCAAGTTCTTTTAAAATTAAGGTGCATAATATATTAGCTGAAACATCGTCACCGATGCTGACTACAGCTACATCAAAGTTTCTGACTCCTAAAGTCTTTAAAGCCTCCTCATCAGTAGCATCTGCTTCAACTGCATGAGTAACTTGACTGGAAATAGCCTGTACTCTTTCTTCGTCTTTATCAATTGCTAATACATCATAATTATTATCAGCTAATGTTGTAGCAACACTGGAACCAAAACGGCCTAATCCTATAACAACAAACTGTTTCATTTACTTTTCCTCCTGTGCCTAACCAACCATAACTTTTTCTGTTGGATAATGATAAATTCCTTTACGCTGTTTTTCCCCAATTGCAACTGCCAGAGTTAAAGGACCAACTCTACCAGCAAACATCGTAATAGTTATTAAAATTCTGCTTATTTTTGATAATTCACCGGTAATTCCAGTTGATAATCCAACTGTACCAAAAGCAGAAACCGTTTCAAATAAAATATCTATAAATGGAAAGTCTTCAATTACTAAAAGTAATGTTGTAACTAAGATTATTAATCCTGCAGCCAGCATTGTAATAGTAAATGCCTTATAGATAATTTGTTTTTCAAACCTTCTATTATATATTTCCATATCTTCTTTACCAGTTATCATATTTTTCATGGTTACTAGAATAACCCCAAAGGTAGTTGTTTTAATTCCTCCACCAGTTGAACTGGGAGAAGCACCAATAAACATCAGCACAATAATTAAAAATAATGAAGATTGTTTTAAAGCGCCAGTTGGAACAGTGTTAAAACCTGCTGTACGGGGGGTCACAGATAAAAACATTGCTCCCAGTGTTTTATCAAGTAAAGGAAGCCCAGCAAGTGTATTATTATATTCTAAAATAAAAAATAGTAAAAATCCTAAAATTAATAAGGCTAAAGTGATAACAACTACAATTTTTGTTTGTAAAGTAGTCTTCTTAAATTTAATTCTATTATACACTTCCATCATAACTCCAAAACCAATACCACCAAGGATAATTAGAGTCATTATGATAAAATTGACTGTAATATCACCTGTAAAACCTTCTAAACTATTGCCAAAAAGGTCAAAACCTGCATTATTGAAGGCTGAAACAGCATGAAAAATAGAAAGATAGATAGAATTCCAGAAAGAATAATCCTGGCTAAAACGCAAAAACAGGATTGCTGCTGCTGTTCCTTCAATAGCAAATGTAAAACCCAGGAGGTATTGAACTAATCTCACCATTCCTGATATTTGGTACTGATTTAAATCTTCCTGGATGATCAATCTTTCTTTTAAACTGATTTTTTTACCTATAATAAAAGCAAATAAAGTAGACATCGACATAATCCCGAGTCCACCAATCTGGATTAAAAGCATAATTACAGTTGAACCAAAGAGAGTAAAGGCTTCCTTTGTATTTACTACAATTAGACCGGTTACACAGGTAGCTGAAGTAGCAGTAAAAACCGCATCTATAGCCCCTAAACCCTGACCGTCATTTGTTGCAGCTGGCAGCATTAAAAGCAGCGATCCTAGCATAATAATTACAAAATAGCCGCTCACTAAATATTGAGCTGGTGTTAAATTCTTTTTCTTTAAATTCATAATTAACCGTCCTTATTTCTATTCGAAGTAATTATACTATAATTAAAATTGATTGTAAAATAAAAACTGGGGATAAGCCCCCAGCTTTTGAAAAATATTTAAATATAAGTAATATTAGCCATCATATGGTTCGAACATATCTTTACCCACACCACATTCTGGACAGGTCCAGTCATCTGGAAGATCTTCAAAAGATGTTCCTGGCTCAATTCCACCTACAGGATCTCCTTCTTCTGGATCATAAATGTACATACAAACTGTGCACTGATACTTCTGCATATTAAGTCTCTCCTTTCTCATTTAAATATTAATAAAATAATAAATTTATCTACTTAATTATAAAACATATATAGCTGAAATGTCAAGTTTTTACTATTTACAGCCGCTCGAAATAATCAGGTGAATAAGCAGACTTCAAACCGCTTTTGCTGGCTGCTCTCTCGGCAATTAAAGAAGATATTAGCAGTGGAACAGTCAGGCTGTAATTATGGGTAAATTCTAAAATTATAAAGGTTGCCGTTAAAGGTGCACGAATAACAGCACTGATTACCGCAGCCATCCCAATTAAAGCATATAAAGAAGAAGAACCAGTTAAAAAAGGTAAAATTTGATGTGATAATCCCCCTATAATAATCCCGGTTAAACTGCCAATTAAAAGTGAAGGTGAAAAAATACCTCCTGAGCCACCAGAACCTAAGGTTAAAGCTGTTGCTATAATTTTTAAAACTAAAAGTATAAATAAAAATTTGAGATCATACTCACTTTGATTAAATAGCTCAACAATTATTCGATTACCTGAACCCATAATTTCAGGTAGTTTAAATGCTATCATTCCTAATAACAGTCCACCTAGAGCAGGTTTTAAAACAATATTCAGCTTTAAATTATCAAATATATCTGATAATTTACGCAGTGTATAAACAAAAGCCACTGCAAAAACGGCTGCAAAAATTCCAATCAAAGCTGCAGTAATGAAATTATAGACATTTTCCACCTGACCTAAATTAAGATGGGCTAAAAATAATTCTTGCCCACTCCAGCGGATAACCATATCAGCTGAAATCGCACTAACTGCTACCATTATTAAACGGTTTTTGTCGACTTTATTAAATAAAATTTCAGTGACAAACATTATCCCACCCAAAGGTGCATGAAATAAACCGGCAATACCAGCTGCAGCACCACAACCTAAAAAAGTTTGGTAGTCAAAAAGATCTAAATCTAACTTATAAGCAATTAAATCTCCTATTCCAGCTCCAATTTCAACAATTGGACCAATACGCCCTCCAGAACCACCGGAAGAGATAGTAATTGCAGAAGCAAAACCCTCTGTTAGCAGATCTCGGTAAGTAAGATGCCGTTCTTTAGTTTCAATTGAACTTAAAATAGCTGGAATTCCATGCCCCTTTGCTGACATACTCCCATATTTAATGATAAAGCCTACAATTAGACCTCCCAGGGCTGGCACGAAGACAAGACTTAAACGGTGAAAAATTGTCAGCTCCATTCCAATGTCAATCAAAGAAAAAGTAAAATAGTCTAAAATATTATTATACAATAATGCTATTAAACCGACAATAATACCAATTAAAAAAGCTAAAAATAACTTTATGTATCGGTTATTAAAAATTCTCTTAACTGACAATTTACCACCACCTTATTCAACCGGTTGATTCTTAAACATCGATAGTTTGAGCAAGTTCTGCATTATTAAAGATAAATTCTTTTCTGAGAGAAGCATTGGAACCCATTAAGCGGGTAAAAATATCGTCTGCCTCAATATCGTCATCAATTTCTACTTTCTGCAGGACTCTATTTTCAGGGTCCATGGTTGTTTTCCAGAGCTGATCTGGATTCATCTCCCCAAGTCCCTTATATCTCTGCAGTGAAAAACTGCTGCCCTTATTTTCTGCTCTAAAATTTTCTAATTCCTGATCACTGTATAAATAATGACTTTTACCTCTTTTAGTCACCTTATATAAAGGCGGTTTAGCCAGATAGATATGACCATTTTCAATTAATTTCGGCATGTAGCGATAAAACAAGGTTAAGATTAAGGTTGCAATATGAGCACCATCAACATCGGCATCAGTCATAATAATTATTTTATGATAACGCAACCTTTTTAAATCAAAATCTTCTCCAATTCCAGCTCCTAAAGCTGTTATAATTGAAGCGACCTCATTATTATTTAAAATTTTATCAAGTCTGGCCCGTTCTACATTTAAAATCTTACCCTTTAGGGGTAAAATAGCTTGAAATTTTCTTTCTCTTCCCTGTTTAGCTGAACCACCAGCAGAATCCCCTTCAACTATGAACAATTCGCTTTTTTCAGCCTTTTTACTGCTGCAGTCAGCTAGTTTACCAGGCAGTGAATTAGAAGAAAGAGCAGTTTTTCTTTTAGTAAGTTCTCTTGCTTTTTTGGAAGCTTTACGTGCCCTCACAGCCTGGACAGCTTTATCGATGATTTTCTTAGCAAGTTCAGGATTTGTATCAAAATACAAACTTAAATATTCATAGACTTCGCTTTCTACTATACTGCGTATCTCACTATTACCCAGTTTAGTTTTAGTCTGGCCTTCAAACTGAGGCTCAGGTAGTTTTACATTAATGATTGCGGTAATTCCTTCGCGAACATCTTTGCCATTTAAAGAAGAAATTTTAGCAGGAAGCTGTTTATTATTTTTAGCAAAAGTATTTATTGCTCTGGTCAAAGCAGTTTTAAAACCTGTTAGGTGATAACCACCATCAATAGTATTAATATTATTGGCATAAGAGAAAATACGTTCATTATACCCATCATTATATTGAACTGCAATTTCCACTTCATAATCATCATGTTTTGAGTCAAAATAAATAATATCATCGTTGAGTACATTTCGATCTTTATTTAAAAATTCAACAAAAGCTTTAATTCCACCATCATATTGAAATTCTTCTTCTACAACCTCTTTTCCCCGCTCATCTCTTAAAATAAGAGTTAGCTCTTTATTCAAATAAGCAGATTCCTGCAGCCGGTGAGCTAGATTTTCATATTTAAACTCCTCAGCTGTAAAAATCTCGGGATCTGGTTTAAAACGAATTATCGTACCAGTACGGTCACTACTTCCAATTTTCTTTAATTTATCAACAGGTTTTCCTTTTTGATAATGCTGCTGATATTTATTTCCCTTCCAGTGGGTGGTGATAGTTAATTTTGAAGAAAGTGCATTTACTACTGAGACACCAACACCATGAAGTCCTCCAGAAACTTTATAACTATTATTATTAAACTTACCACCAGCATGAAGAGTAGTTAAAACAACTTCTACTGCAGGTAAACCAGTATCTTTGTGAATATCAGCTGGAATACCCCGGCCAAAGTCCTCAACACTAATTTCTTCACCTTCATGAATAGTAACCTTGATTTGGTCACCATTTCCAGCCAAAAATTCATCTATACTGTTATCTACTACTTCCCAGACGAGATGATGTAAACCTCTAATTCCTGTACTACCAATATACATCCCCGGTCTTTTACGAACTGCTTCAAGACCTTTTAATACCTGTATCTGATCAGCGTTATAATCTACATTATTAAAAAGTGTATCCATGATTCTTCACCATCCTCCATTTCCTTATTATAACAAAGAGATCTTGAGAATGCCAGTCTTTAGGCTTTTAAATTTGCAAATTCTATGATAAGAATGATATTATAAATTAGCAGAATAAGATTAAATTTGAGAGGAGATAGATAATGAAAGAAGAAATTTATCCAATCGCAATAGAAGATAAAATGAAAGATGCATATTTGAATTATTCACTAAGTGTAATCATTGGTAGAGCTTTACCAGATGTTAGGGATGGTTTAAAACCTGTCCATAGACGTATACTTTTTGCAGCCAGAGAATTAGGTTTGCTTCACAATAGACCCCATAAAAAATCAGCTCGTTTGGTTGGTGAGGTTTTAGGTAAATTTCACCCCCATGGAGATAGTGCTGTTTATGAGGCAATGGTGAGGATGGCTCAGGATTTCAATCAGCGTTATCAGCTAATTGATGGCCAGGGTAACTATGGCTCAATTGATGGTGATAGTGCTGCTGCAATGCGTTATACAGAAACTAAACTGACAGAAATTGCAGAAGCTCTCTTAGATAATATAGACGAAAAAACCGTTAATTTTATTGATAATTTTGACGGGAGTCTGCAGGAGCCTGAGGTTTTACCTTCGAAAATACCTAATCTCTTAGTAAATGGCTCCAGTGGGATTGCAGTTGGGATGAGCACATCTATTCCTCCCCACAATTTAAATGAAGTTATAGATGCTTTAATCCACCTTCTGGACTATCCTAATGCCAAACTGGATACAATAATAAAAAATCATCTCCCAGGTCCTGATTTTCCAACCGGAGCAATGATTGTCGGTGATGATGGAATCAAATCAGCTTATGAAACTGGTAAAGGGAAAATAACTTTAAGAGCTAAAAGTAAAATTGAAAAAGAAAGTCGATATAAAAAATTAATTATCACTGAAATTCCTTATCAGGTCAATAAAGCTAAACTTATTGAAGAAATAGCAGAACTGGTTAATAAGGGTAAAATAAGTGAAGTCTCTGATTTAAGAGATGAATCTGATAAAGAAGGAATTAGAATAGTAATTGAATTGAAAAGTAATGCTGATACCGAATTAATTTTAAATAGGTTATATAAATATACTTCACTACAGAATAATTTTAGAATTAATTTGCTGGCTTTAAATAACAAAAAACCAGTAGTTATGGGTCTTTTAGAAATTTTAGATCACTTTTTAAACTTCCGAAAAGAGGTAATTAGAAAACATACTAAATATAATTTAGATAAATCAGAAAATCGTTACCATATTTTAGAAGGCCTTAAAAAAGCAATTGATGAACTTGATGTAGTAATTCAGGTTATTCGAAATTCTGAATCCAAACAAGAAGCAAAAGAAAAATTGATGCAGGAGCTTGATATCTCTGAAAAGCAGGCACAATCTATTTTAGAAATGCAGCTGCAGCGTTTGGTAGGAATGGAATTTGAAAAATTAGAGGCTGAGCGTAAAGACTTAGCTGAAAAAATTAAGTATTATAAAAATATCTTAAATAATCAAGATGTTTTAAATACTGTTCTCAGAGATGAATTAAAAGATATCAAAAAGCGTTTTGGTGATGCAAGAAGAACAGAAATTATAAGTGATGACAGTAAAGCAGAAATTACCAAAGATGATTTGATAAAAGAAAAAAATGCTGTTCTATCTCTTTCCTATCGAGGTATTATTAAAAGAAATGAAGAATATAAGAACCTGCGGGCAGCTAAAAATGACTATTTGATTTCAACTATTGAAGGATCTTCACTTGATCAGCTCCTCTTTTTCAGTGATCATGGAGAAGTCTACAATTTACAGGTCCATGACATTGAGGAACATCACGGCCTGGCTACCGGAGATAATCTAAGTAAATATGTTCAAATACCGATTAAAGAAAATATAATTTCATTCAGTATTTTGGCTAAAGAGGAGCTAGAAAGCAGCGATGAGTTTTACACTTTTGTTACCGAAAAAGGTTTGATTAAAAGGAGTATTGTAGATGAATATAGAACTAATTATAGTCATATAAGAGCGATTAAATTGGATGATGATCAGGTTTTAAATGTTGAAAAAACAGATGAGCAGCAGGACCTATTTGTGGTTAGTAAAAATGGATATATTATTCGCTTTAGTGGTGACAGTTTCTCAACTACTGGACGTAATACTCTTGGAAGCAGGGCAATTAATTTAGCTAAGAATGATAAAGTTATCTACTTTAATACCTTTGCTGCCGATCATTATTTGGTATCTATTTCTGAAGATGGTCGAGCTAATAAAATTAAATTAAGTAATTTTAGAGCCCAGAAAAGGAACGGTAAGGGAATCAGAATTTTTTCCAATACAAAATATAAGTTAGCAGGTGCTGTAAAAGCAGCTCAAACTGATAAAATATTAATAGCTGCCAAAAACGGAGAAATCAATGAAATAAATGTTAAGGATATACCAGAAACTTCTCCAGGTGGAAATATGTATCAAGTAACTCAAGATTTAGAGTTTGAAAAAATTATGGCTGTTGAAAAAATCATTGAAATAAAATAAATAAAAAAAGAAACCTTCAGCTTAGTTTAATATTACCAGGCTGAAGGTTTCTTTTTATGAAAAAAATCTCTTTTATTTTAAAAAGACATGATTATCAATTGTAACCATCTTTGTTCTGCCGGCAAAAAAATCGGGATTTCTGGATTTTTTAGGATTATAGAAATATAAACTTCCCTGACTTGGATCCATACCACCAGCTGCATCATAAGCAGCTTTAAAAGCATCACTGCTTGGAGATAGATTGATCATCCCATTTTCTACAGGAGTAAATTGTCCTGACTGATAAACAACCCCCTCAATTGAATTTGGAAATGAAGGATGGTAGACTCTATTGATTATTACAGCTCCTACTGCAACCTTCCCCTCATAGCTTTCTCCTCTTGCCTCTGCATTAATTATACTAGCCAGTATCTCCATTTCATCAGCACTGAAGCTCTTATAACCATAAAAGTTATCCTGAGCAGCTGCCTGCTTGTTATCATTACCACTTCCCAAAACAACCATTAAAAACATAATACCTAGACCGGTATAGATATCTTCTTTCTCAATTGAAGAAGCTTTAACTTCAGCAGCAGAAGGCATTATAAATGGTATAAATATTGTATTCAATATTATAATTAAAGTTAACAAAACTATAACCTTTTTTAAATGACGCTTCTCCATATACATTCTCCTTTATCTAATTTAACTTGTATATTTAAGAATTGATTTTAACTAATTATATTTTTTATGTCTTTACAGCAGCAGTGCTAATAATGCTAAACCACCAATAATATAACCAGTATTAAGAGAACCACCATCAGCTTCTGCTTTAGCTGCTTTTTCTCCTTCTAAAACTGCTATTCTATTTTCAAGCTCTTCAATTCTAGTCATATTTACACTCTGATTGTCTTCAAGCTCCTGCAGTTTTTGACCAGAAAGGCCTTCGGCTTTTAAAGCGGCTAATTCTTTTTCTAAAGCTGCAATTTGACCGTCTATTTTTTTAACACTTGCTTCTAAATTAGGTACTTTTTGCACATCTTCGTTCATTTCTGCTATTTCTACATTTAAATTAGCAATATCCTCATTCTGAATCTGATTTGTATCTTCTAAATTATTTAATCTTTCTTCAAAGTTTTTCTGTCTTTCAGCAACAGTAACCAGCTCATCTCTAAACTCTAGAGATAACTCTCTAATAACATCAACATCTTCTTCGCTTAAGTCTTGAGAGCCTGCTGCTCCTCCAACTGTGTTTTCTAAAATATTTGCTATTATCTCTGCCATTTCATATCTGGTTAGTGGTTTCTCACCATTAAAATCTTCGCCAGAGTAAAGGCTTAAATATCCCCGTTCGGCTAAAGTCTGAACACTATCATAAGCCCAGTGATCACGAGGAACATCATCAAATTGCTGTGCATAAACACCAATACTAAAAATTAAAACAAACAACACTGTTAAAGAAATTACTTTTTTGTAGTTAAACATTTAATTTTCCTCCTCAATAATATTTCGCTGTTCAATTTGAAATTGTTCTCCAGTTCCAGTTACTGCTTCTAAATTATTAATACTAATACTGCCAGGATTCTCATTTTTCAATTTAAAGTGAAGAGTCGCAATTACCCCATTAGCTTTGTTAAAAGGAAATTCTTGGTCAAAGATAACCTTACCAGGCTCTGATTTATCAGGTCTGTTAAATGGTAATAAGTTATTGTCTCTAACAAAGAAATCACCTCTAGAAATATGAGTTAGCAGCAGATTGTTGCTGTTATAATTAAGCTCAAATGACAAATTTTCTACTTCTGAAATATTTGCAGCCAAAATATCAACAGCATAATAATCTTTATCCTGCTGGCCCATAGTTTCTTTAAGTAAAATCAAGGGTTTTAATTCTGGTAAACTAATTTCTTCAACTATTGTTTTTTGATAGTTATTGATACCAGTCACTTTTAAAGCAAATGGTAAGGTACCATCTACTCTTAAAGCCTCAATAGCCCAATTAATATTAATATTTTCTCCATCTCTTAACATGCCTAGATGTTTTTTGCTTTTTTCCTGACTGGCTGTCACTAAGCCAGGAGGTAAGATCAGTTCTGCTTCAACACCATACAGAGATGTTTCTCCAGAATTATTAATTTCAGCCTGAATTCTAAATGGATTAGGCTCCAGTCTACCGTCAACAGATTGAACATCTTCCATTAAAGTAATACTTGCATTCAACTCAGGTGGTCCTAAAAATCTTACTCTTCTTTCAACTTCATTTGAATCAGTATTATCTGCACCAACTATTACTCTATAAGTCATATTTTCAGGTAAATTATTTATATTATCTGCACTAATATTCCAAGTTGTTTGTGAGATATCACCTGGTTCCATATCGCCAAGGTTTCTGCTTACCTCATCAGCCTTAAAATTATTAGGTAATTCAATTTTCAAAGAAACATTGCGGGCATTAATTTCAGATGTATTTTCCAAATAAGCTACTACCGGGAAGCTCTGATTATTGTTGTCTAAAGTGACTTCAGCCGGTGAGGTTACACCTAAAGATAAAATACCAGGCACTATAGTAATTCCACCAAGTCCATATTTAGTAATATATGTTTTACTGTCTCCTGGCTCGATTATTTCTGGGACCCAATACATAGCAATTGCACTATCAATCTCATACTCACCTTTACGTATAAATTCCTGACCGGGATTAAAATCAAAATCCCAGACACCATCTGCTAAACTTCCCCAATCTGAAAAATAAACTCGATCAGGTGTACTGACATCAGCGCCAATAAATGATCCCTGAGAAGTTACCTGTGGATTTGATACACTATCAAATGCCTGCCAAAAATCATCCAGCTGTTTATCATAATATAATTTATCTTGTGAAATTGTGGCTTCACCCAATCTAAATGGAGCACCATCATTTTCACCTAACATTGTATCGAGCATTATTCTTAAACCAACTTTTTCAGATTCTTCCCCCTCATTAATAACCCTATATTGTATTTGAGCACTATCGGCAAGGCCGGTTGTTGAACTTTTGACTATAGTTAAAATTTGTTCAACAACAATGTTATTAAATCTGGTCTTAGTAACTATTCGATTACCCTCAACTGTTGGCTCCTGAATGACTTCACCGTATCTAGCATTTTTACCGGCCCTTCTTTCAGTTGAGCCGCCAAATACATATTTTTGATCATTAATCCAGAGAGATGTATAGGAAGTCCAGGGATTAGGACGACCATAAATTAAGGGTTTATTATCATCATTTTCTCTAGCAGGAGCACCGCCAGTAGTTTCAACGGCAAATCTCCCCTGAGAATTTTTGTTTTGATTAACAACAATTACTATATATTCATTACCAAAACGAAGATTATTATGCTCATCTTCATTTTTAAAAAAATTATTCTGTGCTGCTGCATTAAAGCTTAGAGTTAAAATTAACAGCAGTGAAATAAAAGCTATATTTATATATCTATATTTTTTCATTAACAATTACTCACCTCCGGCAATAAAATCAACCTGACCAATATCTACTTCTACCTGACTGTTATCAGATTGGTCAATATAATATCTTACTGAAACAGGAATCTTATAAGCTTGTTGGTATTCCTTGAACTTCCAGCCGTGTTCTAAGGTCAGCTGGGCTACTCTATCCATAGAATCATAACCTGAAGATTCTACAATTTCAATATCTTCCACATTACCTCCTGGTGAGATTCTAACCATTAAACTAACAGTACCTTCAGAACGACTACCAACTAAATCCTTAGGAAATGTTGGAGGTTCTATCAGTCCAATTAAGTCACCTGAGGTTGGTGGGGGTGGTGGTGGAGGTGCAGATTCTTCCTCTTGTACTGCAGCAGAATCAATATTTTCTTCTACAGCTTCATTTTCTGATTCTGATTCTGATTCTGATTCTGAAATTTCTTGCTGAACTACCTCAACTTCACTTTCGCTTTCCTCACTGGCTATAACTTCTTCCTCAGGTTTTTTTACTTCAGGTTCTGGCTCAGAAGCTGGCTCAGGTTCTTCGATAACTTCTGGTTTTGGCTCAGATTCTTCAGCTGCTTCAATTTCTTCTATTTTCTCTTCAACAATTTCTGGCTCAGGTTCTGGTTCTGGTTCAGTAATTTCTTCTACTGGTTCTTCTGGAATTGGCTCTTTTTCTGGTTCTTCAACTTCTTCAATCTCTTCCAACTCTTCTTCATCTGGATCTTCAGTTAATTCTGCCTCTTCCACTGCATTTTCTGTTTCAATAGGAGAGGGTTGATAATCAACCATCTGAACATAACCGTAATCATTTAATTCGCTCTCACTTTGAGCACTACCGTGCAGAAAACCAATAGGGAGAAAATAGATAACTAAAAGATGTAAAACAATTGAAATACTTATATAAAGCAGTAATTTTCTGTTGTCATTATTATTAGGCATAAATTCACCATCCCATTAACTACCTTCTTTTTCTGCTGCTAATGCCAATCTTGTTATGCCAACATTCCGCATACCATCCATCAGCGAAACTACATTTTCATAACGAGTATTTTTATCAGCACTAATTACAATAGTTAAGTTATTGTTTTCATTATTTGCAACTTCTGCTTCCGAAATAATTTGATTTAAGGCTAAAGATTGATCTTCATAATAATAATTACCTTCTTCATCAATTTGAACTATAAAGTTTTGACTGCTTTGTTCAGTAGCAGTCACAGCTTTTGGCAGCTGCATTTCAATACCTTCAGGAGTAGTTCTAAAAGTAGTGAAAAGCATAAAAAATACTAAAAGAAAAAATATAACATCAATCATTGGAATTATATTAATTGAACTTTTTTTCTTAAGAGTAGTTTTGAACATCACTTTCACCTCTATTACTGCCTACCACATCAACAATTTCTACCATGTTTAAGTTCATTTGATGGGCTCTTCTTTCTACCTTATGGGCAAAATAAGAGTAGAATATAGCAGTCGGAATGGCAATAATTAATCCAAGAGCAGTACTTATTAAAGCTGCAGCAATACCAGAACTAATCTGAGCTGGATTTGCTGCTCCTGCTGCTGTACCAAGAATATTGAAACTGCTTATTATTCCTATAACTGTACCTAACAGACCAAGCAGTGGTGAAATCATTGCAATAACATCTAAAATAGGTAGATGTCTTTCCATTTTTTTGATTTCATCTTCTCCAACAGCTTGTAAAACTTCTCTTAAACGAGAGGGGTTTTCACTGTTATGAGCCAAAGCAGCTGACAACAATTTAGCGTTTGTTCCTTTTTTACCTTTTAATTCATTTAAAGCACTTAAAATATCCCCTTCTTCAACTAAAATCTCTATTCTTTTAATTAACCTCACATTATTATCATTGTTTCTATAAAAGAAAATTGCTTTTTCAATTATTACAGCTAGACTGAATACCGATGCAATCAAAAGCGGTATAGTCATTGGTCCACCAAGTGTTAATAAATTCCAAATACGGTTAAAATCCAATCCTATCACTCCTCTTAAATCAATAATATAATAATTAATCTTATGATTAATTCTCTGCTAATTTTTTTATTCAATATAAATAATATTTTTCCTTTAATTTAATCTAGGCAGCTGGAAAAATGAGTTTAAAGACTGTTCCGCCAGCTTCATTTTCAACTACAATTTTTCCTTGATGAGCATCCATTAACTCTTTGACTACTGCGAGTCCAATACCGGTACCCTGATTACTCGAATTTCTTGATTTATCTGCCCTGTAAAATCTTTCGAAAATATAAGGTAGATCCTTGTCGCTAATTCCAACTCCACTGTCTCTAATAGCTATAGTTAATTTCTCTTGATCAGCTGAACTTTCAACTTCAATTTTTCCGTTAACAACATTATATTTAATTGCATTTTCTATAATATTATTAAAAATTTGAAATAAACTATCTTTATCACCTTTAATATACAAGTTTGCATCCAATTTCAATTTCAGTTTAATATTTTTTTTATTTAAAAAATTATGGTGCTGTTTAATTACCTTTTTGATAATTGTATTTAAATTTACTTTTTCCTCAGTCAAATTAAATATTTTATTCTGAGCATTAGCAAATTCATTTAATTTTTCAATTAAAATAGTCATTCGCTGACTTTCTTCCTGCATTTCTTTGATGGTTTCCTGATCAGCTTCCATTTTTCCATCTTCTATTGCTTCAAGATAACCCTTAATCGTTGTTAAAGGAGTTCTTAATTCGTGAGCTAAATCAGAAGTAGATTCTTTTCTTATTTTTTCTAATTTATGCAGTTTTCTGCTCATTAAATTAAAAGCATCTATTAGTTCTGCTAATTCGTCATCTCCTTTGCCTTCAATATTCTGCTGATAATTCCCTTGCGCAACTGCCAGAGCTGCATTTTTAACTTTGATTAAGGGACTTGTAATCTTTTTTGATAAAATAAAAGAAAGACCTATTATTAAAATAGTAACAAAAAACGCACTAAAAATTATTGCTCGATAAATATTGTTTTTAAAATAACTGTATAACTCTGAATCAAGCTGATTTTCTCCACTGACTTCTTTCCAGTGTAGGGTTAATACTTTTTCTCCATCTACAATAATATCCTTTTCTTTGTTTTGGCCGGGAAAATCATCCGGAAGCTGCCGCATCATATTCATATGATGCATTCGGCTTTCATTGTTCATGCCCATTCTTCTCATCATATTGGACATCTGATTATTCTGAGCTGGAAAATATATAAATTCTCCCTTACTATCCTCAACCCAAATTGGAATTCTATTTGTACGGCTGAAATTTTCAACTAAAGATCTAATACTGCTGAAATTATTGTTATTAAAATTTTCCCCAATCATTTCTGCAAGTTCACTGATGTTTTCTTCCCGCTGCAGATTAATAAAATTATCAAATCTTTCTCCGATAGAAAAATTTATAAAAATACCAACTAATAAAAGAGAAAAAATTACCAGAATCAAAAATATTATAAATAACTTTTTCCCAAGCTTTGACATTAAATATCACCTATAAATTTATATCCGGCTCCATAAACAGTGACAATATATTGATCTTTTTCAAGATCTAATTTTTTTCTAATATTTTTAATGTGAACATCAATGGTTCTATCAAAACCACTGAATTCTAGCCCCATAACTTTATCTGCCAGCTGTTCTCTGCTTAAAACCTGCTCGGAATTGTTAATCAAAGTCATTAATATTTTAAACTCTGTATTTGTTAACTCGCAATCATTATTATTTTTTCTGACTATCATTTCTTCTGGATAAATTTTATATTCCCCATTATTTAAGCTGATTATATCTGCCCTCTCTTTATTCTGGCTGCGCCTTAAAATGGCTTTAACTCTCATTAATAGTTCGCGGGGGCTAAATGGTTTACTTAAATAATCGTCTGCTCCATAATTGAATCCATCAATTTTATCTTCTTCACTGCTTTTAGCTGTCAGCATAATTATTGCAACATCAGAAATTTGTCTAATTTTCTGACAGACTTCCTCCCCACTGACTTTAGGCAGCATTAGATCTAAAATAATTAAATCAATTTCATTATTTTTAAAAATATTCAGGGCTTTTTCGCCATCTTCTGCTTCTAAAATAGAATAATCATCTTTAAGATAGCTTTTTATAATTTTTCTGATTTTAGCTTCATCTTCTACAACTAATATTTTTTCCATTTTGACACCCCAAAAGATTCTTGATATTTAAAACAAATGAAAATCCCTAGCTATTATCTATTATATAACTTAAACCCCATAGAATACAAGTTAAAATAAGATTAAAAAAGAAAAATCTGCCCACCAAAATGGCAGACAGATAATTGATTTATCTTGGTTCTACAATTAATTTTATCGCTGTTCTTTCTTCTCCGTCAATTTCTATATCTGTGAAAGCAGGAATACAGATCAAATCAATACCACTTGGAGCTACAAAGCCTCTTGCAATTGCTACTGCCTTTACACCTTGATTAAGAGCTCCCGCACCAATAGCCTGTAGTTCGGCATTCCCTTGTTCTCTTAAAACACCGGCTAGAGCTCCAGCAACTTTGTTAGGACTAGAATTAGATGATACTTTTAATATTTCCATCTTCGTCTATTACCTCCTTGATTTGCTAATATATTATCTCCTTCTATATAATATATTATCCATAAATTAAATAAATTCCTGCTTTTTTATAAAAAATTATAAATTATTTTTCTTTATTTCCATGATTTGCTTCATCTGATTATTTTGATCATCTATTTTTAATAAAACTGCTTCTATTTTCACCTTGCCTTTGCCTACCTCATAGCTAACCGGCAGCGATGTCTTCATTTTCTCAACCATTTTGTCCGGCTTCATACCTAAGATTGAATCTACAGCTCCAGTTAAACCTGCATCAGTGATATAAGCAGTCCCTTCAGGAAAAATTTGAGCATCATTTGTCTGAACATGGGTATGAGTTCCAATTACAGCCGAAGCCATTCCATCTACAGCCCGGGCAAATGCCGTTTTTTCTCCCGTGGCTTCTGCATGAAAATCAACTAAAATGATATCAGAATCTTTGATTTTGGGATACAGCTCAATAAATTTATGATAGGGAGAATCATTGTTACCCATATATACCTGTCCGATTAAATTTACAACAGTAATTTTTTTATTATTAATTTCTACTGTCTGCCAACCTCTGCCAGGATTATTATCAGGAAAATTTAAAGGTCTAATTAAATTAGGATCCTGATCAATAAATTTAAAGATATCTCTATTATCCCAGGTATGATTTCCCATAGTAAAAAAATCTATCCCATAGCCATACAGTTCTTCAGCTACCTTTTTAGTCATTCCAAAACCACCGGCTGAATTTTCACCATTTGCAATTATAAAGTCTAGTTTATGTTCTTTTTTTAATTTTTCTAAAAAAAATCTAACAGCACGTCTTCCAGCTCTTCCAACTATATCTCCAACAAATAAAATATTCATTTTAACTCTCCCACTTAAATTTATTGTAAAATTTATAAAAGGCTCCTCAAAGAGGAGCCTATTAATTTCAGAATTAGTTATTTTTATTTAGCATAATCTACCACTCTGGTTTCACGAATTATAACAACTTTGATCTGTCCAGGGTAGTCGAGATTTTTTTCAATCTTTTTAGTAATATCTCTAACCATTTTTGTGCTTGCAATATCATTGATCTTATCAGGCTCAACAATTACTCTAATTTCACGTCCTGCCTGTATTGCATATGCTTTTTCTACACCTTCAAAGGATTCACCAATTTCTTCTAACTCTTCAAGTCTCTTAATATAAGACTCTAATGTTTCTTTTCTAGCTCCAGGTCTTGCAGCTGAAATCGCGTCAGCAGCAGCTACTAAAACAGCTTCTACTGATTTGAACTCAACATCATTATGATGAGCTTCAATTGTATGAATTACCTTTTCACTTTCACCATGTTTCCTTGCAGTTTCTACACCAAGTTCAACATGAGTACCTTCCATATCATGATCTATTGCTTTACCGATGTCATGGAGTAAACCTCCACGTCTTGCAAGTGCAACATCAGCTCCTAACTCAGCAGCCATAATGCTTGCCAAATAGGACACTTCAATTGCGTGTTGTAATACATTTTGTCCATAACTTGTTCTAAACTTCAATCTTCCTAATAACTTAACTAATTCAGGATTTAAACCATGAACTCCTGTATCGAAGGTTGCCTGTTCACCAATTTCTTTAATATGCTGATCTAATTCTTTCTCAGCTTTTTCAACCATTTCCTCTATACGAGCTGGATGAATTCGACCATCAACAATTAGCTTTTCTAAAGCAATTCTTGCAATTTCGCGTCTGATAGGATCAAAACCAGAAATAACAACTGCTTCAGGGGTATCATCGATAATTAAATCAATCCCTGTTAAGCTTTCTAAAGTCCTGATGTTTCTTCCTTCACGACCTATGATTCTACCTTTCATATCATCATTTGGAAGATTAACAACAGACACAGTTGATTCTGTTACATGATCAGCCGCAGATCTCTGTATTGCAAGAGATATTATCTCTCTAGCTTTTTTCTCAGATTCTTCTTTAGCCTGAGCTTCTTTTTCTTTAATCAGCTTAGCATATTCATGATCAAGTTCAGATTCTACTTTATTTAAAAGATATTCTCTGGCCTCATTTTCTGAGAAGCTAGATATTCTTTCTAATTTCTCTTTCTGTTCCTTCTTTATTTCTTCAATTTCCCCTTCAGCCTTAGTCAAATTCTTATCTCGATCTTTAATACTCTGTTCTTTTCGTTCTAAATTTTCAGATTTGCGATCAAGATTTTCTTCTTTGTGCATCAGTCTATTTTCTAACTTCTGCAGTTCATCTCTTCTTTTTTGACTTTCTTTATTTGCTTCTTCTCGAATTTGATGAGCTTCTTCTTTAGCTTCAAGAGTAATTTCCTTCTTTTTCGCCTTTGCATCTCTTTCTGCATCTTGGATAATCTTCTCTGCTTCTTGTTCTGCAGACTGCATACGTGCTTTCGCAATATATTTTCGAATTAAATACCCAATTACAATCCCGAGAGGTAGGGCAATTATAAAATAAAACACACCTCCATTAATAATATTCACCCCCTGTCTATATTCAGTTTTTTTAATTTTTTATTTACATTTTCTAATAATATTTTAACTTTTTTATTGGCTTATGTCAAGAAAATAGTGCATTCTGGAATAAAAAGGAAAAAGCCTGCAGATACAGGCTTCTGTTAAAAATTTATTTATCTGTTACTTGGTAAATTAAATCATAGCTAAATCCTTTATTTGCCAAATAATTTTTTAATTTATAGCTGGAGCTATCTTCTTCAGTTCTCCGCCGCAGCCATTTATCTTTAAGATATTCAGCCATCTCTAATTCTTCCTGATTGCTGAGATATTGATTCAGTGCATTATTTATAATTCTCTGGTTTAAACCTTTATTTTTTAATTCTTTATAGATCAACTTGCGGCCGCGTGGATGATGTTTTTTGCGGGATCGAATCCACATTTCAGCAAAGCGTTCTTCATTTAGATAGTCTTTTTCTAAAAGAAAATCAACTACTGCTTTTATAATTTCTTCTTCAAAATCTTTTTTCCTTAATCGATCTTCAATTTCTTTGATTGTTCTTTCACGATAGCTCAGCAGTTTGAATGCTTTATTTCGGGCCTGAGAAAATTTTTCTTTGTCTATTTGATCCATTTAAAATTATTCCTCTTCCTTTTCTTTCTTATCTTCACTTTCTTCTACATCTTCGCCTTCAACCAGGCCAACTTTAACCCTGATCTTATTATCTATTTCTTCCATGACTTCGGGATTATCACGCAGAAACTCTTTTGAATTTTCTCTACCCTGACCAAGTCGGACATCTCCATATGAATACCAGGAGCCCGCTCTATCTACAATACCTGTCTCTTCAGCCATATCAAGAATACATCCCGATTGAGAAATACCTGTACCATACATAATATCAAACTGACAATTTCTGAAAGGAGCAGCAACCTTATTTTTTACAACCTTAACCTTAGCTGTACTACCAATCAATTTATCTCCATCTTTAATAGTCTGTGACCTTCTCATTTCTATTCTAACAGAAGAATAAAATTTAAGTGCACGACCACCTGGAGTTGTTTCTGGATTACCAAACATTACTCCAATTTTTTCTCGAATCTGATTAATAAAAACTACAGCTGCTTTTGACTTACTGATAGCCCCTGATAATTTACGCATAGCCTGTGACATTAATCTTGCCTGTAGACCCATATGAGAATCTCCCATATCACCTTCTAATTCTGCTTTTGGCACTAGAGCAGCAACTGAGTCAATAACAACCAAATCAACTGCATTACTGCGGACAAGGGCTTCTCCAATTTCTAAAGCTTCTTCCCCACTATCGGGCTGTGAAATTAAAAGATTATCAATATTAACTCCCAAATTTTTTGCATATTTTGGATCAAGGGCATGTTCGGCATCAATAAAAGCAGCTATCCCATCCAGTTTCTGAGCTTCGGCTATAATATGCAAAGCTAAAGTTGTTTTACCTGATGATTCGTTACCATATAATTCAATTATTCTTCCTTTTGGAATACCACCTATGCCTAGCGCTAAGTCTAGCGGTAAAGCTCCTGTAGGAATCGCTTCTACATTTAATTTCTGTGAATCTCCCAATCTCATAATTGAGCCTTTACCAAATTGTTTTTCTATTCGATTAATCGCCTTATCAAGCGCTTTTTCTTTATCACTAGTTGCCAAGTTTATCTTCCTCCCCAAATTTATTTTAACTGCAATTTTTGTCTTTAAATATATTATAGAACAAATGTTTAATGAATGCAAGCTTTAATTTCTATTAAATGGAAATTAATTTAATATATTCCGGACCCTCTGGCTTCAATTTGCTCTGGTAAAGGGTAACAGCCTCAATCTCTGCAAAAATATTAATAAAATTAGGGTCTCTAAATTTATCATTGATTTTTAAAGGTCCATTTTTTGATCTACCCAAAGTTAAATGGGGAATGAAATTTCTATCACTTTTAGCAAAACCATACTTTTTTAATTCAGCTTCTAAATTTTGATGAAGATTTTTTAAAAAATCTTCACCTTCATCAACAGCTAAATATAGAACCTTTGCTCTTTCCAAATCTGGAAAAGCATCAATTTTATTAAAATTAATATATCTATTTTTGCTTATAAATTCAATGTTTTTTAAGGCTTCAATTAGCTTATTTTTTTCAGCTTCTGAGCTCTCACCAATAAATTTCAGAGTTAAATGCCATTGATCTTTATTAACCCATTTAAAATGAGATTTTAAGTCAGTTTTTATTAAATCAAGTTTTTTATCAATTAAATTTTTACTTCTACTGTTGATATCAACCGCTATAAAAAGTCGCATATCTGACACCCTTTAATTATTAATACCCAATTCAGTTTCAACATCATCTAATAATTTCCTTGCATCCTGATAATTATCATTAATATGCAGAGCTTTTCTTAACTCAGCCCTGGCAGCTTCTAACATATCTGCTCGATAATAAGCTAAGCCTAAATAATAACGACTTTCTGTATACTCAAGATTTTTTTCAACTGCAAGTGAAAATCGAGAAATGGCTCTATAATTTTCTTCTCTTTCAAGATGAATTCTACCTTCTGCTAAATAGGCCTGAACATAATTATTATTATATTTAAGTGATTGACTGTAATAATTTAGAGCCTGATCAAAATTGCCTCGTTTTTTTTCAATCTGTCCTAACAAATAATAACCATAATAAGAATTAGAATTAATTTTAACAGCCTTTTTTAAAGCAGATTCTGCCTCATCATAGTTTCCTAATTTTAGATAACTCTCACCTAAACCAATATAATATGGTGCAAAATCATCTCTCATTTTAATTCCCTGTTTAAAAATAGATACTGCTGAATTATAATTCTCAATTTTTTGATATAAATTACCCAGATTCAAATATAATGAAGATTGAGATCCGTTTAATTCTAAGGCAGATTCATAATATTTTACAGCTTGATTTAAGTTCTCATTTTCTTCTTCAATTCTAGCAAGATTTAAATAATCAACTGCAGTTGGTTTATTATTAATTATTTTCTGGTATAATTCTTTGGCTTTATTCAAATCATTATTTTCCAGATAAACATAAGCTAAATCACGTTTAAACTGAATATCTTGAACTCCAAGTTCTTCTGCAGTTTTTAAATACTTTAAAGCTTCCTCAAAATCTGCACTATCAAATTGATTATTCTTATTTAAATAAAGTTCTCCAACCCGCCAATTTAATTTTCCACTTTGATAACCCAGCTCATTCATTCTTTTTAAATAGTTAACAGCTTTAACAGACTGATTCCTATTAACAGCTGTCATCGTTGAATAATATAAGACACTAAATTTTAAACCTTCATCCAGCTTTTTGTTCTCAATTAAATTATTAAATTTTTCTTCTGCCAGAGCATAATTACCCTGGTTGTAATCACTTAAAGCTTCTGTAAAAATTTCTGAAGCTGTCGGCTCTGCTTCTACTGCTTCCTCCTGAGCTAAAATAGGACCTGCAAATGAAATTAGCAGTACTAGAATTAATGTTATATTAATAAGTTTTTTAAACATTATTTTCCTCTCTTTCTCTAATGAGCTTATAAATTTCCAAAAGGGCAATTTGAGATGTATAAAAACGATTCATTTTTCTACCATAATTCTTTAAAATTTTAAAAGTTTTTATTTCACCTTGATAATAAAGAGCTAAATACATTGTTCCGGCATTTTTGCCATTATGAGCTGAGGGACCAGCTGCTCCTGTTGAGGCAAGAACAAAATCAGTTTTAAAGATTTCTGCTGCATTTTCTGCCATTTTGATTGCACATTCTTCACTAACAACACCATATTTCTTTAAAAATTCGGAATCAATATTTAATAAGTTCTCTTTTATTTTTTTATTATAGGCAACTATAGAGCCCCAAAAATATTGGGAACTGCCTCCTTTTTCTGTTAACCGCTCAGCAATCAAACCTCCAGTAAAAGATTCAGCAGTAGCAATACTTAAATTTTTAGAAATTAATATTTTATGAACTTTAGATAAAATATCTTCTCCATCTTCTCCATAAATATGATTTTCAAAATTACTTTTGATTTTTTTGGAAGCTTCGTTGATGATTTCTCTTTTTAAGTTTTGATCATTTATTTTGCTGCTGTCAATTTTAAGTCTCAGCTTAACCTCTGCTCTGCCGGCCTGATAACTAATTTCTAAAGCTGAATTAAGTTCTAATTTTTCTATTTCTGCTGCAAGTGTTGATTCTCCAATGCCAATAAAATTGAATTCTTTAATTAATAAACTGTTTTTGGTCAGATTTACCAGCTGAGATTTAATTTTATTTTTAAATAAATACTTTAGTTCAGATGGAACTCCTGGTAATAAATAAAATCTTTTATTATCAATTTCTATTTTTAAGGCAGGAGCTGTACCCCTGTTATTTTCAATAATCTCCGCCCCGGTTGGAAAATATGCCTGAGATAGATTATTTGAAGTCATATCAGATTGATAATTACAAAAAATATCTTTCAACCGGTTTTCAATTTCTTCAGAATAATGAAGTTCTAAATTCATTGCTTCTGCAAAAGCTTCTTTAGTTTGATCATCTTTAGTAGGTCCCAGCCCACCTGTAATAAAAATCAAATCTGCATTTTTTGCAGCCTTTTCAATAGTCTGCTTAATTTTTTCTTTTTCATCACCACAAACACAAATATTTTCTATTTTAAAACCTAAATCATTTAAATTTTTAGCTAAGAATTTTGAGTTGCTGTCTTGTACAAGTCCACTAATCAATTCTGATCCAGTTGCTACTATTGCTGCTCTCAATATTTCCACCTCTTATTAATTATACCATTTTAGACAAAAAAAATCGACCCTCTCTAAAGATCGATTGAATTAGAATCAGATTAAAATAATTAAATTAAAAACAAAATTATTTTCAAAATGATTAATGTAGTTAAACCGGCTAATATATCATCCAACATGACACCCCAACCTGACGGCAGAGTCTGGACTTTATCTATTAACCAGGGTTTAGTTATATCGAAAATTCTAAATAAAACAAAAGCTCCAATTAAAACTGGTGTGGTTAAGGGCAAAGTGTAATAAGCTAATAATTGTCCGGCCATTTCATCAATTACAATTTTACTGTCATCTTTGATTCCTGTCTGTCTTTCTTCAAAATTAGCAACTGCAACTCCCCCGAGTGAAAGAGCAGATATTAAATGGATGTTATTCAAAATTGGAAAAGCAAAAACAAGCACAACCATTAAAAGTGAACCCCAGGTCCCAGGTGCATAAGGAAGATGACCGCTATAAAAACCGGTTGCTAGAAAATGATTTATTTTTTTTAGCATAAATTCCTCCCTTAAGAATAATCAACCTTGGCTCCGGCAAAATAAGTGTAACCAGAATAGATTGTAATTAATACTGTTAACCAAACTAATCCTTCAGTTAAAATAAAGGGTAAATTAAATATTTTAGGATTAATAATTAAAGCAATAGCTGTTATCATCTGAATAGTGGTTTTAGTTTTACCCCAGATATTTGCTGGAATAACTGAACCCTGATCAGCCGCAACTACTCTTAAACCTGTAACTGCTAGTTCTCTTGCCACAATAATCAATAAAGGCCAGGTTGAAAGAACTCCAATTTCAACAAAAGCAGTAAAAACACCGATAATTAACATTTTGTCTGCCAGAGGGTCAAGAATTTTTCCTAAAGTAGTTATTAAGTCATATTTTCTAGCATAATAGCCGTCATATTTATCGGTCAAAGCTGCTAGAATAAATACGGCCAAAGCTGCAATACTTGATACTAAAGTATTAAGCAGCAGCAAATAAATGATTATTGGAACCAGTAAAATTCTTAAAGTCGATAATTTATTAGGCATGTTCATCTTTAATCTCTCCTATTAAATCATAATGGAAGGCCTCTTTTATTACAGCCTGATAAATCTCTCCAATCTGAAGTTCCTTACCTTCAATTGGAATATAAATTTGATTATCTATCTCTGGTGAATCATAACGAGACCGAG
>Ga0163226_1000021_pt1 | contig 33966 bp, 29 predicted proteins | sample MSEWel2016_07_13_2_FD_113144 | JGI IMG/M metagenome (GOLD analysis project Ga0163226, IMG submission 113144) | Subsurface microbial communities from deep shales in West Virginia, USA - MSEEL Well Study Marcellus 5H_2016_07_13 ...
CTATATAGATGTCCAAGTCTAAAGTGTAATAAAAAACTAAAGATTAGCAGCGAATTAACACGAATTAAAGAGTAAAAGATTAATTAATCTTTTGGTTTTATTCGCGTAAATTCGGTAGATTCGTTGCTGAAAGTTATCTTTTAAAGTTTTTAGTTAAGAAATTAAAGGTATTAAAATATAAAAATATCAATATTAAATTTTACTCTAAAACTTAATAGCTACACTAAATCTAAACTAATATGTTCTATAATACACAAAAAACGCAGAAGAATATTCTCCTGCGTTTTTCTCTATATAATATGAAAAAGATAACTATTACTTCGCTTTAGTTTTAATTAAAATCTTTGAAAATTACCAATTCTGGAGTTTTGGTAAAATTCTTTTTTTATTTCAGCATTCTAAATAATCTTATGGGCTTGTAGTATGAAACCTTTATGGGTTTCTATATATAAATTAAATAATTGCTTCCTCAGTCTCAGCATCAAAGATATGCATCTTTTCAAGATCAAATGCAATTTTCATTACGTCTCCAACTTTAGCCTCACTTTGCGGATCTACAACAGCTACAATAGTTCTGTCCCCGATACTAAGATGTAGATGAATTGAAGAACCCATTGGCTCAATAACTTCTACTGTAGCATCTACAGTATCTACATTCTCATCAGTTTCTGCAAATTCAGGATCCATAATATCTTCTGGACGAATTCCAAAGACAATCTCTTTACCAACATAAGTTTGTAATTCTTTCATAGCTTGAGACATCTTAGTAGGAATAGTTAAATCAATTCCTTTTCCTGTTAATACTAGTTCATCTCCTCTTGCTTCAATCTTAGCATCTAAGAAGTTCATTGCAGGGCTACCAATAAATCCTGCTACAAACATATTATTAGGTTGATTATAAAGAGTAATTGGATCATCAATCTGTTGGATAACTCCATCTTTCATTACAACAATACGATCTGCTAAAGTCATGGCTTCAACTTGATCATGTGTTACATAAATAGTAGTTGTTTGTAATCTTTCATGTAACTTACTCAACTCAGCTCTCATCTGTACTCTTAATTTAGCATCCAAATTAGATAATGGCTCATCCATTAAGAATACCTTAGGTTCACGTACAATAGCACGCCCCATAGCAACACGTTGACGCTGACCACCAGATAATTCTTTAGGCTTTCTTTCTAATAAAGGTTCAATCCCTAATACTTTTGCAGCTTCCTTAACTCTTCTATCAATCTCTGAGCTATCAAACTTTCTTAGTTTAAGCCCAAAAGCCATATTATCATATACATTCATATGTGGGTATAATGCATAATTTTGGAATACCATTGCAATATCTCTATCTTTTGGAGCGACATCATTTACTAACTTGTCACCAATATAAAGCTCTCCACCAGATATCTCTTCTAAACCAGCAATCATTCTCAAAGTTGTAGACTTAGCACATCCAGATGGTCCAACAAATACCATAAACTCTTTGTCTTGAATATCAATATTTGCATCATAAACAGCCTGAAATCCATTTGGATAAATCTTATCGATATTCTTTAAAGTTACCTTAGCCATTTGAAAATTCCTCCTCATAAGTTTTAATATAAATATATAATTAAGTAGACTTTCTAACAATTAATTTACTTGTTAAAATCTCAATATCTTCTTCAATATCCTCATCTTCGATCAAAGCAAATAGTTTTTGAGCTGAATTAGCACCAAGTTCATACATCGGTTGTGCTACAGTAGTTAATGGCGGCTCTATTATAGAAGTTACAATAGTATCTTCAAAACCTACCACAGCTATCTCTTCAGGAATTAAATAACCTCCCATTTTAATCGCATCAATTACCCCTACAGCAATTAAATCATTGGCTGCAAAAATAGCAGTAGGTGGTTCTTCTAGATTCAACAACTCTAAAAAACCTTGATAACCACACTCTCTGCTCCAATCCTTATTAATAATTAGCTGAGAATCATAATCTAAATGATATTCTTTAAGGGCTTGTTGATATCCTTGCAAACGATTTTGTGATGCTAAATTATCTTTAGGACCATTTATTAAGGCAATTCTTTTATGCTCTCTCTCCAATAAGTGCTTAGTTGCTTCAAAAGCACCTGTATTATTATCAATAATTACCGAAGGCAGCATAACTTCCTCTACCAGCCGATTTGCTAATACGATAGGATAGCCTGATAACCCTAAGTTAATGATTTTATTATTTGCTAGACCATCACCTAAGAAGATAATACCTGCTATCTTATTTCCTTGTAACCATTCTATATAGGTAGCTTCCCTCTTTTCATCGCCATCGGTATTACAGACTATAACTTGATAGCCATTTTCAGTAGCAATATCCTGGATAGCACGAGTTACCTCAGAATAAAATGAACTAGAAATATCAGGTAGGATTAAACCTATCATATTACTCTCTTGTCTAGCTAAATTACGAGCCAATAAATTTGGCTGGTAATTATACTTTCTAGCAATATCTAATATCTTTTGTCTTGTACTTTCTCCTACACCAGCTTTATTATTAATAGCGCGAGAGACAGTAGATTCTGATACACCAAGCTTTGCTGCAATATCTTTCATAGTAATACCCACAATATCCACCTCACGGATCACGCAACCGCTTGAGCAATGCTCAAAAATAATCACGCAATCGCTTGCGTAATGATTATAGCAAAAACTTACTACTACTATTGTAAATGTAATAAGTTCTTATATTCTTATGATTTTATACTTATTTTAACTTATATACATTATAGCATAATTGTATTTTAATAGCAAGGGATTGTTTTATTTTTTGATTAAAATTATCTTCAACCAAATAATAGATACTCCCTTGCTCATTACTTTCTATATTTTGATAGTCAGCATGATTCTCTTATTACTAACTTAGGTTCTAACTCTTTTTGAATTATTTTTTCCTTATCACTTTGAATTGAATCTACTAAAAGCTCAACACCTAGCTTACCCATCTCAAACATAGGTTGTGCTATAGTAGTTAATTTTAAATATTTTGATAATTCTATATTATCATACCCAATTAAAGAAAAGTCTTCAGGCACAGAATATCCTGCTTCATTAATGGCCTCTAATGCTCCAATAGCCTGGATATCTGATGCAGCAAAGATAGCGGTGGGATAGTCTTTCTTAGGTAAATTTAGTATCTCTTTCATCATTTCATAACCAGACTCTTTATCAAAATCACCTATCTTTATCAATTCATCATAAACTCCAATATTAGACTCTATTAAAGCTGTTTCAAAACCTTTCATTCTATCTTGTCCCTGTCTACAATCCATACAACCATTAAGAAATGCTATTCTCTTATGATTTAAAGCAATTAAATGGTTAGTAGCTTTCTTAGCTCCTGACAAATCATCTACAAAAATTGAACTAATCTTCTCATAGAAATCATTGACCAATACAAGAGGTACTTTAAGATTTTTAAAACGCTCAACCTCTTCTTCTGTCATTTTCATTGTAATTGCTAATACTCCATCTACTCTTTTTTCACTGAGTATTCTATTTATATACTTCTCTTTATAGGTTATATCATAAGAATCACCGTAATTGACATTGTATAAAACCAAATCCATATCTTGCTCTTCCAGCCCTTGTTGTACTCCCTTTAAAACCTCTATAAAAAAATGGCTCGTAACTGCCGGTACTAAAATGCCTATAGAGCCTGTTTTCTGCAAAGCTAATCCTCTAGCCATTGCATTTGGTTGATACTTTAATCTCTTAATTACCTTCAAAACCCTCTTCTTAGTCTTGTCACTAACTCTTTTGCTATTATTTAATACTCTTGATACAGTACCAATTCCTACATTTGCTTCCTTAGCTACATCATAAATAGTAACTTTGCTCATATTTTAAGCTTACACTCCTTCCCTGTAAAGGGGGATAGAATAATTATTGACAATAATATTCTATCTAATCTAATTATCAGTTTTAGAATCAAATTTAAATTAGAGATTCCATAGATTTTAACTTATAAAATTAATAAATTAAGAAAATTAATAATAAATTGAATTATTACATATATTATATAAAAATTATGGTTATAACTCAATATTTTTTATTTTTTATACTTTATTCTAATTAATTTTATTATTTACATATAAGAACTATATAAATATAAAAAGAGCAAACACAATATTCAATGCTTGCTCTTTGAAAAATCAACTTATTTTTTTAGATTAATCAATTAACTCCATTACAGCCTCTTTTAACTTAGCCAATTTCTCATCTGCCCCTTGATTACTCTCTGCTGTAACTGAGAAGTAAAACTTAACCTTTGGCTCTGTTCCCGATGGTCTTACTGTTACTAAACTATCATCCTCTAACAAAAACTGTAATACATTAGATTCTGGTAAATCGATAGCCCTCTCTTCTTCATTAATTACATCATATTCTTTACTTACCAGATAATCCTTGATAACTAATACCTTCTGTCCATTGATCTCTGCTGGACTATCTTCTCTTAAAGATTTTAGTAAAGCAGCAATCTTCTCTTTTCCTTCTTTTCCTGGCATAGTAATCGCTTCCAAATCAGCTTTATAATAACCATACTCTTCATACATTCTCATTAATTCTTCATAAATTGAGCTATCTTTGGACTTATAATAAGCTGCCATCTCTGCAATTAACATAGTAGCTACTATTGCATCCTTATCTCGAGCATGAATTCCATATAAATAACCATAACTCTCTTCAAATCCAAAGATGTACTCTTTGTTATATTTACCTTCTTCAAACTCTTTAATCTTTTCACCAATATATTTAAACCCAGTTAAGGTATCCATTACATCAAGTCCATACTTTTTAGCGATAGGTTTGACCATCTCTGTTGTTACAACAGTTTTAATAACTACACCATTCTCAGGCACCTCATCTAAAGAGTTGACAATATACTCAGTTAATAGTACCCCAACTTGATTTCCATTTAAGAATACCCATTCTCCCTTAGTATCCTTAACAGCAATACCTACACGATCTGCATCAGGGTCATTTGCCATAACCAACTCTGCATCCTTCTCTTCAGCCAACTCAATCCCTAAATCAAATACTGCTGGTGCTTCTGGATTAGGGTAAGCTACTGTAGAGAAGTTAGGGTCAGGTTTCTCTTGCTTAGCTACTACATGTAAATTCTTAAACCCTAATTCACCTAAAACTCTCTGTACAGGCATATTTCCTGTCCCATGTAATGGGGTATAAACGATATGTAAGTCATCAGCTACCTTTTTAATAGCCTCAGGATTTAAGGATAAATCCTTTAAAGTCTTGATATACTTATCATCCATCTTAGGATCGATAATCTCAAATAAACCGTTTGCACGAGCCTCTTCTTCAGAGATAGTCTTGACATTATCAAAGCTCTCAATAGCATTAACCTCTGCAATAATCCCTTTATCATGAGGTGAAACAACCTGAGCTCCATCTTCCCAGTATACTTTATAACCATTATATTCTGGTGGGTTGTGGCTTGCTGTTACCATAATTCCTGCAGTTGCCCCCAACTCTCTAACTGCAAAAGAAAGCTCTGGAGTAGGTCTTAAATCATCAAATAGATAGGCTTTGATTCCACTTGCTGCTAAGACCAGAGCTGCCTCTACTGAAAACTCCCTTGATTTATGTCTAGAATCATGGGAAATGACTACACCTTTAGATTTATCACCATTTTTTTCAATATAATTAGCCAGACCTTGAGTTGCTTTTCTAATAGTATATTTGTTAATTCTATTAGTACCAGCCCCAATAATTCCTCTTAAACCACCAGTCCCAAAGTCTAAACTGGTATAAAACCTCTCTTCAATCTCCTTTTCATCACCAGCTATTGCTTTTAATTCTTCTTTAGTTTCTTGATCAAAGTAATCACTCTTTAACCATTCTTCATATTTAACCTTATAACTCATAATATCTCTCCTTTTCTTTTAATTACTTGTTATCTATTCTACACTAAAGGAATAGCTTTTAGCAAATAATTTAAAATAATCAATATTTATATAATTTTAGATATTAAATTACTATGAAATTTATATCAGATAAATTTATTCAATAAATATCCATATATATTTTAAAATGATTGCTGACAACTTTCAAGCTATTTATATTATTTTTAATTAATTATCTAATAAAAAATCAGTAACTGGACTAATCCAATTACTGATACAAATTAATCATTAATATTAGAATTAACTTCTTTCTCTTTCTCCTCTAATAAATCTATAAATACAATAGCCTAACCCACCATAAAGAACTACAGAACCAAAAATAAACATTCCAATTGCTGAAGTACTCATTGTAGCCCTCCTCCTTTTTAGGTAATTAAACGAAATACTATTAATTATTCGCTAGTTTATAATTTAATTCCTCTTTTAGATAATCAAAATCATTAATCCCACCTCTTTACTATCTTAATATCCTTAAAATAATAATTGATTATTTCTTCTGCCGTCTTCCCTTCTTTTGCTAACTTATAAGCACCCCATTGGCTCATACCAACTCCATGACCATAACCACTACCAGCAAATATAAAGCTATCTCCAGATTTTTTGATAGTTTTGATGAGGATGGACTTTAATTTGTCAGGGCCAATTAAAGTTCTAAATTCAGCTCCCTTTATTTTTTTACTTCCTTGCTCAAATATTAGCTCTAAATCAATAATTCTTCCACTCTTATCATAATTTAACACCTTAATATTCTTTATCTCTGTAGCTTTCTCTCCTGTCTGTTCTAAAACCCTTAAAATCTCTTCTTTACTGATCCTAACTTGCCAATTTTTAATATCTGCAGGAGCTAAATCATCAGGTGATTTAATACTTTGTATATAAGGAGGCTCTGCTTCTTTGTAAGCCAATCCCACTTTGGCACTGGTAGTCTGCCCTCCAGCACTTGAATGAAACCAACCTCGAATATACTTATTCTGATAAGTAATTACCTCTCCTTTAGTCATCTTAACAGACTCTCTAATTTCAGAACTGATATTCTCTGGTCGATAGGCTTGAGCCTCTTCATGTTTAGCACTGATTGTATTGTTTCCATTCTCCTCTAGACGTTTTAGAGTAAAGGTTCTAGCGATAATAGCTTGGGCTGCATAAGCATTCTTGGGCCATCCCTTCTTCATCTCCCCTGCAACTACTCCTGCAACATACTCTTCTATATTCATCTTATTTATCTGACCATCAGCCAACTTAACTTGAATTGTAGGCTCTTCTCCCTGAGTTCCTTGTTGGCCACATCCTGTTACTATTACTATAGTAAGCAAGATAATACTCCTTTTTAATAATTTTATCATCATTTTATTCCTCCCCTTTATAAGAATATTATCTCATCTTAATTTGTCTTCTATTCAATCTACCCTTGACTTTGCTAAGAAAAGTAAATATAATAACAGCATAAATTACATAAAATTGGTGATGAGGCTCACCTTGATATTATAGAGATATCAAAACCGTCTTTTAGGCTAATAGCTTCTACTTCTTAGGGAGTAGAAGCTATTTTTTGTTTTACATTTATTTCTAGAAGATAACTTATCTTACTTATCTGCTCATCACTAATTATTAAGGCTCTTCAACGAGTTTTGTGAAAATACTATATTTAAATAATTTAAAATATTTTTTGCAACGAATCTCTCGAATTAACTCGAATTTAGGTCAAGAACTTTTAAATTTTTAATTTAGTTTTTTAATCTCTAATTCGTGCAATTCGCGTTAATTCGTTGCCACTAATTTTAGTTTTTAAACTTCAATTTTTATATTTTTCTTGTAACTTAGATTTCTTTAATCACAAAGTTCATTGTTGAACCATTATTAAATTAAGGAGGAATAAAATGTTATTGAGTATTGCTTTAATTTTAATTGTTGGATTATGTTTAGGATTTATCTTTGAAAAACTAAATTTGCCTAGTTTGCTAGGAATGTTATTGGCAGGAATTATCTTAGGACCATCAGGCTATGGCTTATTAAACCAAAAGTTAATGGGTATTTCTCAAGATATTAGAGAATTAGCCTTGATTATTATCTTACTTAGGGCAGGATTGGGAATCAGCAAAGAGACTCTAAAGAAGATTGGAAAAACTGCCTTCAAACTAAGCTGTATTCCTGGATTGTGTGAAGGAGGCGCTATCTTCTTAATAGGTATTTATGTCTTTAAATTACACTGGCAGGCTGCAGGAATGTTGGCTTTTATCATTGCTGCTGTTTCTCCAGCAGTCGTTGTACCATCGATGTTAAAATTAATTGATAAGAGATTAGGAAAAGATAAGGAAGTCCCAACTCTAGTCTTAGCAGGTGCTTCTATTGATGATGTCTTTGCTATTACAATCTTTAGTATCTTTCTGGGCTTATTCAAAAGTGGTGAAGTTCAAATCTTCAGTATCTTAGCAGAGATTCCTATTAAAATCATTGGAGGAATTATCTTAGGGTTGATTATTGGATATCTTCTAGAAAAATTCTTTAGCAGATATACTAAACTAGATTTAAGCTATCAAACCATTATCCTACTAGTTGTTGCTATCTTTACTACAGTTTTAGGAGACTATTTAGGAGTAGCCAGTCTATTAGGTTTAATGACTATTGGATATTGGTTGTTAGAAAAGAACAAAAAGGTAGCCACTAACTTATCCTTAGCTTTAAATAAATTGTGGATACCTGCTAAGATATTCTTATTTGTCTTAATCGGGGCGGCCGTTAAGGTTCAAGTAGCTATACATGCAGGTTGGCTAGGAATTTTATTAATATTCTTGGGATTGATTGCTAGAAGTATCGGGGTATTAATTTCAACAGCTAATAGTTACCTTACTTTCAAAGAGAGAGTTTTTTGTGTAATTGCTTATATCCCAAAGGCAACGGTACAGGCTGCTATCGGTGCTGTCCCTTTAGCTAATGGAGTACCTAATGGAGAGTTAATCTTAGCTTTGGCAGTAATGTCGATTGTCTTAACAGCACCTCTTGGAGCTATTGGAATTGATTATTTTGCTCCAAAGTTATTGAGTCAACCTCAGAGAAATTGATGATTAATATCTTTTAATAATATAGAATTTGATATAAGAAAGAAATAATGCGACACTTTTGTGTCAGGAATCGGAAATCTGGAATCAGTCTGTTTTACTGATACCTGGTTCCTGGCTCCTAATTCCTACAAATGTCGCAATATCCTTATTAAAACTCAATTAAAACTATAAAAATAGGGTAAATCCTGAATTCAGGATTTACCCTATTTTAAAATTATTTCTCAAAAAACCCCATCACAAACTGAACAATCCACCGCCAAATTAAAGTAAAGAAGCCTGCTTTTTCAACATCCTTAGCGGCTACTAAATCAACCTGACCTAAAACTCTATCATCCTTCTTAAAGATTAGTTTTCCAACCTTTTCACCTTTTTTGACTGGTGCTTCTAACTCCTTGTTAATCTCAATTTCTTGCTCAACTAATTCTTTAGTCCCTCTTTCAATCATAGCAGAGAAGCTTTGAGCAGTTTCAATAGGAACTTCTAATTTCTTTCCTTTCTTAACCTCTACTGTTGATTTTTCAACACCGGAATTGATTAAAATAGCCTTAGTAAATGCTCTAAATCCATAATTTAATAATTTAGCAGTCTCATCCACTCTTGCAGTAGGACTATCAGTTCCCATCACCACTGCAATCAACCTTAAATCACCTTGTTTGGCCGTTCCTGCTAAACAATATCCAGCCTCCTCAGTCCATCCAGTCTTTAAACCATCAGCACCTGGAAAATGACCCAACAATTCATTGGTTGTATAGATAGGATAGTTTCCATCTCTGATATAAGCCAATCGTTTGCTAGTCCAATCAAAAATCTTCTTATGTTTTACCAACTCTCTACCCATAAGTGCTATATCATAAGCACTACTATGGTGATTCCCATGCTCTACTGGCAAACCAGTTGTATTAATAAATAGTGTATTTTTCATTCCTAACTGCTTAGCCTTCTGATTCATCATCCTTACAAAATTCTGTTCTGTTCCTCCAATATATTCAGCTATCGCAACAGCTGAATCATTTGCTGAAGGGATTAAAACAGACTTTAATAAATCTTTTAAAAGTATCTTCTCTCCTGCTTCTAACCAGACCTGTGAGCCACCCATAGACTCTGCTAAAGCGCTGACTTTAACCTTATCATCTAAACTAACATCACCTCGGTCAATAGCTTCCATTGCTAACAACGCAGTCATAATTTTAGTAATGCTAGCTGGGGGTAACTCCATATGTTCATTTTTAGCAAATAATACTTGTCCAGTCTCAGCCTCCATCAAAACAGCAGATTTGGCATTAACATCAAAAGCTTTAGTTTGTCCATAAGCAGTCACTGGTATAAATATACATAATAACAATAATAGAATACTAATATTTCTTCGCATCTCCAACATCTTAGTTCCTCCTTCTAGTCTTCTTAGCTTCCTCCCATAATTCATCTAATTCTTCTAAAGAAAAATCTGTTAATTCTTTATTCTTTTGAGCAACTCTCTCTTCTATATAATTAAATCTATCTTTAAATTTATTAATTGTCTGTCGTAAACTAGATTCAGCATCTATCTCTAAGAATTTTGCTAAATTAACTAAAGAGAATAACAAATCTCCAAACTCCTCTTTAATCTCCTTAAAATTATTCTCTATTATCTCTGCCTTAAGTTCAGCTATCTCTTCCTCTACTTTAGCTAGGGCCCCATCAACTTCCGGCCATTCAAAACCAACTTTGGCTACTTTAGATTGAATTTTCTGTGCTTGCATTAAAGCAGGTAACTGTATTGGAACAGTATCTAAAATAGAATTTAGCTCTTCTTCACCTGTTTTAGCCTTCTCTTGACGTTTAATCTCTTCCCAATTATCTACTACTTCAGCAGCATCTTCAACTTGAATCTGAGCAAAAATATGGGGATGGCGTCTAATCATCTTCTCATTTATCTCTTCGATGACATCATAGATAGTAAAGGTACCTTCTTGTTTGGCTATTTGGGCATGAAAGACTACCTGCAATAAGACATCTCCAAGCTCATTAGCCATTCCCCAAAGATCATCACCTTCAATCCTCTCTAAGACCTCATAGGCTTCTTCAATTAAATGCTTCTTCAAAGAATGGTGATCCTGCTCTAAATCCCAAGGACAACCATTAGGGCTTCTTAGTATCTCCATAATCTCTAATAATCTATTGAACTCTCTATTATTATCTTGATGTACTGGTAGATAAATAGAGGTTAAATGGTCAATCCAATCTAAACGGTCTAGTTGGTATAAAGGTACTTCTTCTATCCTTTCCTCTATCAAACCTACCCCTCTCATAACAGTTAATTTAAAATCATCAGGATAAATCTCCATCAAGGTCAATTTAACTTCAGAAGCTACCATTTGATTATAAACTTGACTGATAATGGTGGCAATAGATGGCTCTAAATCTCTGAGTGTAAAATTCAATCCATCTAGGACCTTGATACCAGAAATAGGGTCAATTCCCAAACTAGTGAAGATAGCATCTATAAAACTAGGTCCAGCAATAATTTGATAATCACTATCATCTAAATTATTGATAATCTTCTGTACTGTATCTTCGGCGACTAGAGGATGTCCTGGTACTCCATAAACGATATTCTCTTTACTATTTACTAAACTTATAATTTTGTCCGTTATAGTCTCATAAACCTCATCAAAACTTTCACAGGATTCATATAAATAATCAAAGCTTTCAAAAACTATCCCCTCTCCCTCTAAATCAGTTACTGCTGGATGCTCTTTAGTTCGCAAATAAACCTTATCAGCCTTCTTCAAGATTTGATAAGCCTCTAAAGTCAATAATTTTAACCCTCCAGCCCCCAAACCAACTATCTGTAACATTTTATCCCCTCACTAATCCTAATTTATCTAGAAATTCTGCTAATCTAACTCCAACTTTAGGTATCAACCTCAAATCTTCTTTTTTTATGGCAGAAGTTAATAGCAATGCTATACCATAAGTTAGCATTCCCATAATAACTGTTGCTAAAATAGTAAAGGCTTCAAAATCTGAAAAAACAGATAGCAGATTATAAATTGATAGAATAACTAAAAACATCATTCCACCACTTAATAATGGTTTAATTAACAGTATATTATAATTAAAATCTGGCTTTACTATCTTAAATACAGCTACCATATTTAAAATTGCTGCAATAGAGAATCCAGCTACTGTCCCTAATGCCGCCCCCCTAATTCCCAAAGTAGGCATAGCTGTTAATGTATAATTTAAAACAACATTGACTAAAGCACCAAAAAAGAGGTTCTTAGCTGGTAATCTTGGCTTACCAAAACCCTGTAACATACTAGAGCTAACCTGTTGTAAACTAACTGCAACTACCCCTAAAGCTACATAACGTAAAGAAACTGCTGCCTGTGTATTTGCAAAAATAACTCTACATAATGGTTCAGCTAAAGTAACCAAACCTATAGTAGCAGGAATTGATATATATAGACTTAACTTAAATGCCTTGGCAATTCTGTTCTTTGCTAGCTTGTCCGAACCAAGAGTATAGGCTTCTGAAATAGCAGGAACTAAATTGACGGCTAAAGAAGCAGCAATAACTGTAGGAAATCTGACTAATGTCATGGCCATTCCATTGAATTGTCCATATAAACTTGTTGCTTCTTCCAAGCTAAAACCAGCTACCTCCAACCTAGGTGTAATCATAGTAGCATCAATCAACCTCATTAGAGGCAAGATTAAGGCACCAACAGTTACAGGTATAGCTAGAGAAGCTATTTTATTTAACACTTCCTTGACTGGAGGATTATCAGCTGAGTTATCGAATTTATCTTGATGCTTCTTCTGAAATCTATAGTAAATAACCAAAATAACAACTAGACCTGCAATAGCTCCAAAAAATGCTCCAGAGGCTGCACCAGCTGCACCATATTCTACTCCATAAGGTAATAGAAAATAGGCTAATAAAATCATAGTTGTCATTCTAAGTATCTGCTCTACAACCTGCGAAATTGCTGTAGGTTTCATCTGTTGCCATCCTTGAAAATATCCTCGATAGGTTGCCATAATTGATACCACAAATATAGCCGGTGCTATCGCTAAAATAGAGTAGTAAACTCTAGCATCACCTAATAAATATTTCGCAAGAGGTTTAGCAAAAATTGCAACTACTACACTTGCCAAAAAACCAAAAATAAAACTGAACCTTAAAGCCACTTTAAATATGTAATAAGCTAAATCATGCCTTCCTTCAGCTCTTTTTTCAGATATTAATTTAGAAATAGCAACAGGAATAGCTACTGTAGATATTGTCAAAATCATAGTATAGATGGGATAAGCCTTCTCATAAAGTCCAAAACCTTGATCTCCAATAACTCTTCCTAAAAAAGCTCTATAGATAAATCCTAAAAATTTACTAATAAATCCAGCTGTAGCTAAAATAGCTGTTCCTTTTAATAAAGAGTCCTTTTTTGTTGTACTCAACTACATCTTCCTTCCTTGAATACTATTCCTTCCAAATATTAATGATAACAGATTTTCATCAATTATGCTACCCTTTTACCTAGGCTTTTATTATAGAACAAGACTTCAATTTACTAATCGTAATATGGAAATAAAGATGCAAAAGAGAAATTTTTAAATATCAGTGTGAGTGGGGGTGTGAGTGTGAGTAAACCCCAATAGAAAGACACTTCACACACAATCACACTGATAACTCACACTAATACGAAAGTGTCACAATATACCCATATTATAACAACCTATAAACTTTTATGCCAATATAAGAAGTGTTAAGGTAAATAAAAAAGGTGAGCTATACGCCCACCAAGAAACTAACTTTTCATCTGTTTTGCTAAAAAACCAGCTGCTGTACTGGCTAACTTAACTTCAAGGTCAGCCATCTCAGCCCCATCTTTCTTAGAGGCTAATACAACAGCACCGATGGCATCACCATCCATCATAATTGGTACTATAACTTGTGCTGTAAATGTACTCTCTTCTTCTCCATAGATCCCTTCACAGAAGATATCTTCAGTCTTTTCATTGATAATCTTAATTTCTCCACTATTCATTACATCTTCTGTAATTGAACTAACAGGCTTATCGATAAACTTATTCTTTTTACCACCAGCTACTGCAACGATAGCATCTCTATCTAAAACACATGCCATATGTCCTGTTACCTCTGATAAGGAATCTACATATTCTTGAGCAAATTCTCCTAGCTCCCCAATTGGAGAGTACTTCTTTAAAATAACTTCTCCATCACGATCTACAAATATTTCTAAAGGTTCTCCCTCTCTAATTCTCATTGTTCTTCTAATCTCTTTAGGGATTACCACTCTACCTAAATCATCTATGCGACGTACTATTCCAGTTGCTTTCATTTTTAATTATTTAGTATCCTAAAAGCAGGAATACTAAGTAATTGTCACCTCCTAATAGTTTTATTTCCTTAGTACTCACTATTAGTATATAATTACTTTGAAAATTTTATTCTTATTATACCAACTAATGTAAAAAATCACTTGACTAATTCTGGAAATTTTCTTGAGGTGATAAAAAATTTAAGATATCTATTATTAAGTTAACTTTATCTTGATCACTTAAATTACTATTTGATATTTTAATTTTAGGTTCATTACTTGCCACAAATTTTAGTCTATCAAACTCTTGACTTATAGCAACTAACTTCTCTCCTGATAGAGAATGATTTTTGCTAAACTGCAACTCCAAAGCTTGACCCTTTTCTTTGACCTGTACTAGGGACATCTTCCTTCCCTTTATCTTAATTTTAGCCAATTCTAATAAAATTATTACTTCTTTTTTCAAATCACCAAATCTATCCTGCAATTCTTCCTTTAATCGATTATATTCTTCCATATCTGAAATAGCATCTATCTTCTTATATACTTCGATTTTCTGTCTAGAATCACTGATATACTCATCAGGTATATATGCATCTACTTTTAATTCCAATGATACCTCTAGCTTATCTTCTGCTCCTTCATCCTTTAAGTTCTTCACCGCTTCTTCCAATAACTTACAATACAAAGAGAAACCAATAGCTTCAATATGCCCATGTTGTTCAGGACCTAATATATTTCCTGCTCCTCTGATTTCTAAGTCTCTCATAGCAATCTTGAATCCTGAACCTAAATTAGTAAACTCTTTGATAGCCTTTAACCTCTTCTCTGCTATCTCAGAAAGTATTTTTTCTGGTTTGTATAATAAATAAGCATAGGCAATTCTATTGGTCCTTCCAACTCTACCCCGCAGTTGATAAAGTTGTGATAATCCCAGCTTATCAGCTTCATTAATAATAATAGTATTTACATTCGATATATCCATACCTGTTTCAATAATCGTTGTACAGACTAACACATCAAAGTTCCCTTCTAAAAAGTCTAACATTAGTTCTTCCAACTTTAACTCGCTCATCTGTCCATGGGCAATCGCTACCCTAGCCTCAGGAACCAATCTCTGAACATGGGCTGCAATCTCTCTAATATCTTTAACCCGATTATGTACAAAATAGACTTGACCTCCACGATTTATCTCTCTTTGAATCGCATCTTGAATCAAATCTTCATCGTATTTACCTACAAAGGTACGGATAGGATATCTATTCTCAGGTGGAGTCTCTATCAAACTTATATCTCTAACCCCAACCAAGGACATATGTAAAGTTCGTGGAATTGGCGTAGCAGTTAAAGTAAGTACATCTACACTTTCTTTTAACCTCTTTAACCTCTCCTTCTGTTTCACTCCAAAACGTTGCTCTTCATCAACTATTACTAACCCTAAATTTTTAAATTTAATATCACTAGATAATAATCTATGAGTTCCTACTATTAAATCTACACTCCCCTCAGCTAAGCCTTCAATACTACTTTTCTGCTCTGCAGCTGTTCTAAAACGACTTAGCATCTCTACATTAATAGGATAATCTGCAAAACGATCAACTAAATTATTCCAATGTTGTTGGGCTAAAATAGTAGTTGGTACTAAAAACACAGCCTGCTTTCCATCCATAATAGCCTTAAAGATCGCTCTAATAGCTACCTCTGTCTTTCCATAGCCCACATCACCACATAAGAGTCTATCCATAGGTTGTTCTGATTCCATATCCTCCTTAACAGCTTCAATGGCTTTTATCTGGTCTGGAGTCTCCTGATATGGAAACTCCTCTTCAAACTCTTGTTGCCAAATAGTGTCTTCTCCAAAAGAATATCCTCTTTGAAGCTCTCTTTTAGCATATAGTTCTAATAGCTCTTCAGCCATCTCTTCAACGGACTGTTTAACTCGAGCTTTCGCCTTGGTCCAGCTATCGCCATCTAATTTATGTAATTTTGGTTCTTTATCCTGTAATCCTACATATTTTTGAATCAAATCGACTTGTTCTGTAGGTATATATAATTTATCATCCTTTGCATATAATAAGACCAGATAATCTTTGTTCTTCCCTTGTATTGTTAAAGTTTTTATTCCCAAATACTTACCTATTCCATGATTCTCATGAACAACATAATCACCTTGTTTTAAATCGGTAAAAGAAGATAATTTAATCCCTTGTTCAAAAGCCTTGACCCTCTTCCTTTTTCTTTTATTCTTCTTGAAAATTTCATTTTCAGTATAAAAGATAAATTTAATATCAGATAAGATAAATCCATTAGATAGATTATTGACAGTCAAAACTATATTCCCTAGTTTTAATTCATCAGTAATGTTAGATATCACAACAGCAGGTAAATCAGCTTCCTGTAGCCTTTCTTTTAACTTTTCGGCTTTACTTTTGCTCGATAGACCAATTACAATTTTATAATCATCTTTAAAATAACTTTTAAGTTTGTTTACAAAAAATTCAAGTTTACCTTGATATGCCTCTAATCTTCTGCTATTAATCTCTAAAGTAAACTTAGCATCTATAAAATCTATCTCTTTAGTAATTGGAGATAGGTATAATTTATAATTATCCCCTCTATAGAGCAACTGATTAAAATCTATAAATAGTTCCTTATAGCTCTCTAATACTCTGCCTTGCCTTAATAAATTAGAGTAACTCTGACTGATATTTGATAAAAATTCTATAGCTGATTCTTTCAACTTAATTGGATTGTCAAAGATTATAATGTCATTAAAGTAATCTAATAGGGTAGTTGGCTGATAGAAATAACTTAAGTACTGTCTGATTTCTGGAAAGTAAATACCTTCTTTCATCTGTTCTAAGTTACTAATCACAATCTCTTTAATTCTCTGTCTGGCATCTTGTGATATATCTTTAGATTCTTTCTCTACATCTTTCTCAATCTGCTTTAAAGCTATATCCATCTTATCTCTAGGTATGATAAACTCAGTAGCTGGTCCTAATTCTACTTCAGTTAATTCACCTTTAGAGAGCTGTGTTCCTATATCAAAATTACGAATTGATTCAACCTCATCACCAAATAGTTCTATTCTAATTGGCTGCTTAACAGTATAAGGATAAAGATCTACTATTCCACCTCTAATACTAAACTGCCCCTTAGTCTCTATAATATCAACTCTTTCATAACCTATCTCTACCAAATAAGCTGATAAATCTTTAATATCTAACTCTTGGTTTATGGACAGATTAATTATATAATCTCTATAAACTGAATAAGGGATAACAATCTCTAATAGAGCCTGAATGGGTGCTACAATCAGCTTACCCTCATTATTAACTAAACTATTAAGAACCCTTAACCTCTCCGCCTTAACACTCTGTTCAACCTCTAAGGATTCATGGGGTAAAATTTCTAGCCTAGGAAATAGCAAAACTTCATCTTCTGAAACTAATCTAGTTAAATCTTCATAAGTATCATCTGCTTTTTGCATAGTAGAAGTAACAATCAGTAGCCCTTTATTTAATCTGCTTTTAAGATTAGCCAGAAAGAAGTTCTGGCTACTATCATCTAATCCTATTATTTTTACTTCTTCTTCTGACTGATAATAGGTCAGTAACTTCTCAAATTCTATATGACCATCCATCAAGTTCAATAAATTCTGTCCCATCCAAATCTACCCCTTTAAACCAAAATTAAAATAATTACTCTAGTATTAAAAATACAAAAATACTATGAAATAAACTAAAGGGCCTTAGGTTTACCTAAGACCCTTACCTTCAAAGTCTTTAATGTATTTGATTATTATGAATAACATTTGACCAGTCATAATCTTCTATACAGTCATCACAGGTCAAACTAATATATACAGTATCATTTTCCATTTTTATTATATCCTCTTTCTCTTGGTCAGTCAAGATGTTTAAACCTAGAGTTTCTTGATTAAAGTCTTCTAATTCAAGGTGTTCAATTATTTTTTGACATTTGTCACAGCGATAAATAATCTTCATAACGTTAGCCTCCCTATTAAATAATTCCAAGTCATATGGATAAGTGATGTTATTAAGATAGCCAATACTATATTACTGAGACTCCAAATAATTAAAGTTATGTAAGCAAATAAAAGATGGCTAAATACAGCTAACAGAGCAGCAATTCTATTATTTAGATAATCAAAAGTTCCTTCGACAATACCAAAGATAAGATGAACTAATATTAAATCAGCTCCAAATATATAACAAGAGAACGTCTTTAAACTCTCTTCTAATATGGGAATAATATAGACTATAGCTTGATTCCCAATTCTCGATACTAAATAGCGGTTAATAATAAAAGCTAAACAAGAAGCTAATAATCCTGTAAATATAAAATTCATAATTGGCTCCTAAATTCATTATGTATATAACATGAAAAAAATTTAAATTAATTTAGCAACGCCCTGAGGTAATTTACCCGAAGAAGTACTCTTGGGGTGAGAATTAATGCGAATCACACGAATTAGGATATTAATAGATTAGATTAGATTAAATTAAAGACTTAAAAGCTCTTGATTTTAATTCGCATCAATTCGTGAGATTAGTTGCAAAAAATTATTTGAACTTGTTAGTATTACTATAACGGTTAATATCAAATCTTTATCGGTTTCTATATAGTTAAAAGGTCGATGATGAAATTATATAGAATTTCTCTGATTATTATAGCCCAATAAGCTATAAATATACAAAAACCTGAGAATATTCTCAGGTTTAAAGGTAGAAGATATTTAATTATATTTGTTCATTGCTTTATTCAAATCTATCTCTAGATACAGCTTAATTGCTGAAGCTGACTGCTCTATTGCATCTTTAATAGAACTATCTTCTTCTTTGTTAAACTTTCCTAAGACATAATCAACAACTGTACCATAAGCTGGACGGCCTATCCCTATACGCAACCTATTAAATTCTTTATTCCCTAAATGGTTGATGATAGAGCGGATACCATTATGTCCACCATGTCCACCTTTAGGCTTTAATCTAATTTGGCCGACCTCTAAATCCAAATCATCATAAATTACCAGAATATCTTCTGTTTCAATATTATAATAGTCTGCTAAAGCCCTTACTGCCTCTCCACTATTATTCATAAAGGTTTGGGGCTTAGCCAAAATAACCTTCTCTCCAGCTATTCTAGTTTTAGCCACTAAAGCCTTCTTCTCTTTACTGCTTACTTCCTCTCTATACTCTTTAGCCAAATAATCAATCACCATAAATCCTACATTATGACGAGTAGTCTCATATTTAAAGCCTGGATTTCCTAATCCAACTATCAATTTCATTATAATCCCTCCAAATAAACCTATTAACTTATACCTTTTATTATTTAACACCTATATTAAAAAAATAAGGCGTAATCACAATGATTACGCCTTAAATTGAGTATTATTAATTAATATTACTCTTCCTCTTCTTCGTCATCTGCTTTTTCACCAATTACTTCTGGTTCAGTGATTTCTTCTTCTTCAGCATCTTCAGCTGGAGCTGCTTCAGGAGCAACTACTGTAGCAACTGTTTCACTAGCATCAGTTAAGATAGTAATATCTCCAGTATTTACATCTCCAATATTTAAAGATTGTCCCATATCTAACTCTGTAACATCTACTTCAATCTTATCTGGGATATTTGTAGGTAAACATTCAACTTCAACTTCTCTAAGTATTTGTTCTAAGATTCCACCTTCTCTTGTACCAGCAGCAGTTCCAACTAATTCAACTGGAACCTCAATTGTAACCTTCTCATCCATATTGATTCTATATAAATCAATGTGTAATAAGTCTTTTTTTACAGGCTCTAATTGAGCATCTTTAACCATTACAGTCTCTTTGTCACCATTACTTAAAGTTAAATCAATAATAGCATTTCCACCAGTAACTCTACTAGCTTCTTTAGCATCTAATTTTAAGTTAACAGGTTCTTGACCTAATCCATAAAGAACACCAGGAACAAGACCTTCTCTTCTTAATTGTCTAGCAACACCTTTTCCTTTTTGTTCTCTAATATCAGCCTTAAGTTGTAAACGATCCATGACTAATCTCTCCTTTTTTAAATTTTCTCATAAACTTTATTATAACACTTTTAATTTAAAGTATCAAAAAAACTAGAATAAAACACTAACAGATAGATCTTTGTATATTCTTTCTATTCCTTCAGACAATAATGGAGCTACTGATAAGACAGTTAACTTGTCCATTAATTTATCTTCTGCTAAAGGAATAGTATTAGTGACAACTAACTCAGTTATTGGAGCTTCACCTAACCTCTCTATCGCTGGTCCAGAGAATAACGGATGAGTACAAGTAGCAAATATCTCTTTAGCACCATGCTCCTTTAATGCTCTAGCTGCATTACAGATAGTACCTGCAGTATCGATCATATCATCCACTAAGATTACATTCTTCCCATCAACATCACCAATTATGTTCATAACTTCAGATACGTTAGCCTTAGGTCTTCTCTTATCTATGATTGCAATAGAAGTGTTTAACTTATCAGCAAAGTCACGCGCTCTTTTAACCCCTCCAATATCTGGAGCTACAACAATTACATCTTCTAAGTTCTTTTCATTGAAGTATTCTGCTAACCTTGGAGCACCTAATAAATTATCTACAGGAATATCGAAGAACCCTTGAATTTGACGAGCATGTAAATCGATTGCAACTACACGATCGGCGCCAGATTCAGCTATCAAATTGGCAACCAATTTAGCAGTGATTGGATCTCTAGGTTTTGCCTTTCTATCTTGACGAGCATAGCCATAATAAGGAACTACTGCAGTGATTTCTTTAGCAGATGCTCTTTTTAAAGCATCAATAATAACTAATAATTCCATTAAACTATCATTAACTGGTGGACAAGTCGATTGAACAACAAAGACATGATCACCTCTAACACTATCTTCAATCTCAACACCAATCTCTCCATCACTAAATCTCTTAACGTCTGCATTGACTAATTTTGTCCCTAAACATTTACAAATTTCTTTTGCTAATTTTGGATTAGCATTACCAGTAATAATTTTCAGTTCTTGATTGCTTGATGGCATCAATATAGACCTCCTGTTAATAGTATACATCTTTATATTTATATTAAGTTATAATAAAGAACTAATCCATTGATTTAGCTGGAACACCTACAACTACATCCCCATCTTTTACATCCTTGGTAACTACTGAGCCAGCACCTGTAGTTGCATTATCTCCTATTCTCAATGGAGCAACTAATGTAGAATCACTTCCAATAAAAGCATTGTCACCAATAACTGTTCTATGCTTATCCTTGCCATCATAATTAGCAGTAATAGTCCCTGCACCAATATTGCTATTATCACCAATAGTAGCATCACCGATATAACTTAAATGGGGAACTTTACTACCATTACCTATTTGGGAGTTCTTAATCTCTACAAAATCACCGACTTTAGCATCATTACCTATTTTAGTTCCTGGACGTAGATAAGCATAAGGTCCTATTAAAGTAGTAGCTCCTATTTCACTTTCAATAATAATAGAAGATTCTATCCTTGTACCTTTTTCGACAAAAGAATCTTTTATTCTACATTGTGAACCAATAACTACTTCGTCATTGACCTTAGTTTTTCCTTCTATAAAAGTAAAAGGATAAATAATTGTATCTTGACCTATTTCCACTTCACTATCTATATATGTATTATTCGGGTCAATAATTGTAACCCCATTTGTCATATGCTTCTCACAAATCCTTAGTCGCAGTGTCTTCTCTGCCTTAGCCAAGTGATTACGAGTATTCACTCCTATAGTCTCTTCATAATTATCAGTTACTACTGCTGTAACCAATTTTCCTTCTTCAGCCAAAATTCCAGCAACATCTGTTAAGTAATATTCACCTTGAGCATTATCAGTATCTAATTTAGCCAAAGAATTTAATAATAATTCACTATCAAAACAACAAATTCCAGTATTGATTTCATTAATATCAGCTTCTTCTTTAGTTGTATCCTTATCCTCAACAATCTTAGTAACATGACCTTCTAAGTTACGAACAATTCTACCATAACCTGTTGGATCAGCCAATTTTGTTGTTAAAATAGTTGCTGCTGCCTTTTGACCTTCATGCTCTTTAATTAGATTATTTAAAGTATCTGCAGTCAATAAAGGAGTATCGCCATATAAAACCAATACAGTACCAGCAAAATCCTTCAACTGATCCTTAGCCTGCATTACCGCATGACCTGTACCCAATTGTTTCTCTTGTTTTATAAATTCAAGTTTACCAGTAGTATTCTCTTTTACTAATTCCCCTTTATAACCTACTATCACTATATTATGTATAGGCTCTAGTCTATTAGCGGTATCGACAACATGCTGTACCATACTTTTTCCAGCTACCTGGTGTAAAACTTTAGGTAATTTAGATTTCATTCTAGTACCTTTACCTGCAGCCAAAGTAATTGTCATTAGTCTACCCATTAATCTTCCTCCTTTAAAAAAATAGAATCAAAGTCTATTAAATTCCAAACCTCAGATTTAATAATCCGACTAATCTTTATTTTATCAGCAACCTCTGGTAATTTACCAGTCATAAAATATTCTCTAGCATAAATAGGATAAATAGCATCCTTTAAGCCATACTTAATAAAGAGATCTAAATCTTGATAGGCATTAAATAATCCAATTGTATTACCATCAAATAGGCTTTCAATTATTTTATCTAAACTCGCTCCTGAGATAATATTAGATATATTACTATTTCTAACCATCTTCATTGTATCATCATAATTATGTAAAGCTTTAATTTTACTGCCATAAGCCTTCTCTAATACAGTAATATCACAATTAAAATTATGACCAACAAAAATATCTGGTTTAACTTCATAAATTATATCTTTTAAAATTTTGATTCCTTCCACAATACCTACTGCTGGAGCTAAGTCTTTGTTAGTAAAGATAATTCCCAGCCTCCAGCCTTGAGTATCTTTGATAGCATATTGAATAGAATCCAATTCACTCCACAAATACTCAGTATCAATACACATAATAACTTCGGCCTTTGGTCTTCTACTCAAGTTAATATCAAATTTTGGACTAGTCAATTTTTTATAAGTCTCGTCTAGTTTTCTTAGCTGTGATAAAATTTTAGAGTTCTTATTCTCAATATTAATTGTCCTTGCTATTCTGGTTAGAGAGGCACTTTTAAAATCATATTCTGTAGGAAATGTATCTAGCATCTTCTTTAATCTCTTTCCCCTACCTAAAATTACAGCCAATTTGTGTTCATAGAGTCTATCTTGATAGAGTTCATCAGTGTCTAGATAAATCTTCATAGTAACTCCTTCCCTAGCCAGAGGATAATAAGTGAAAATTGGTCAAAATATTTAAAAGGTTCATTTATACTATAAATTTAAAAATTTCAATAATATCAATTAATTCTTATTCTATATTAAAAATATATTTTAAAGTTTTCAACAATATCTATAATTTATAGGTTCGTGAATCTAGAATAAAATTTAGCTATGGTGCTATAGGGAGATAAAGCGACACTTTCATGTCAGGAATCGGAAATCTAGAATCAGTCTGTTTTACTGATAACTGGTTCCTGACTCCTGATTCCTAAAACTGTCCCAATATAGCCGTTAAGTTTCATTTTGAATTCACATATCTATAATTAAATAACTAAATTATAACAAGTAGATAAAATAAAAAATGGAGTAAATACTCCATTATTACTAGAAAATCTAAAAAATATATTTATTAGTACTTACTAGTTAATCACAGGTATTATAACAAAGGGAGAGTTTACTGTCAAGATTATTATATGTATTTAAATTTAATTTATTCTATTATAGAATATGGAGTTAATAGTTGAACTCACGTTGATTTATAAAAATTTAACAACAATATGAATCCTCTTGCTTAAGCAAGAGGACCTAGTCTTTATCATTTTCTTTTTTATCTAGAATCTCTAACAGCTGCGCTCTATCAGAAACTGGATACAAAGAAGTCAGTCCTCGTTTTCCTCGATTAAATTTAGTCAAAGGTCTTCCATCATATAGGGAATCACCTATTTTGGCCTTTTCTTTTTTCTTCTTGACTTCATTAACAGTTCCTAATTTTTCTTTAATACCAGCTATATTTAATCCTTTTTCTAACATCTCTTTAATCTCTTTTAGTCTTTCAATATCACTTTGAGAGTAAATTCTCTGATTTCCTTTAGTTCTAGCAGGCTTTATCAACTCAGATTCTTCATAATAACGGATCTGCCTTCCTGTCAAACCTGTCCTTTCTTGAACAACACCAATAGAATATACTGGCTTTTCAGAGTCTAATTCTGCCATAAGAATTCCTCCTTTACTATACTAATAAATTTATTTCAGATTAGTCACCCAGCTACTAGGTCTAACGATTATCTCTTCTTTAAAGTCATCAATATTCTCTAATACAACTAAAGATGTATAATCTTCAACCAATTTATCTGTTGGCTGGGCAGTCTCTACTAATACACCTAAATCTAATACTTCTGCTTTGAATTCCCCCATTAAATCTAACATTCCTTTAGCTGTACCTCCAGCTTTCATAAAATCATCAATAATAATTACTTTAGAACCCTCTGGTAAAGCCCTACGAGATAGAGACATCTGTTGTATCTTTCTAGAAGAGCCCGTTACATAATTAATACTTAGCACTGAACCTTCTGTAACCCGACTACTTCTTCTAATACTGACAAGGGGCAAGTTCAAGGCTCTAGCAGCCATCAAAGCGATTGGAATACCTTTAGTTTCCATCGTTATTATGTACTCAGCTCCTAAATCAGAAAATTTAGTAGCAAATATCTCTCCAACCTTATCCATTAGAGCAGGATTGAAGATCAAATCTGTCATATATAAATAGCCACCTGGTAAAATCCTTGTTGAATCAGATAAATATTCACATAATTCATAGATTACATTCTGAATATCCTTAACCCCTTTATCTGGAATAAACCTAACTCCACCTGCTGCTCCAGATACTGTCTCGATCTTACCCATCTTCTCTATAGAAAAAACTTTTTTTATGATGGATAGATCTTCACTAATAGTAGATTTAGCAGCATTAAAGCGTTCAGTAAAATAATTTAAAGAAATCAATTTATAGGGTTGATCAGTTAATATCTTAGTTACAGCAACAATCCTTTCACTCCGTCGCATCTTCATCTTAAAAGCATGCCACTCCTTCCGAACATTCGAACCTATTTTTTTATAAAACTTTACTTCTTCTCATATTATCATTAATTATACTCTTTGTAAATAGGTCAATTACTTTTTATACCCGAACCTTTGTAAATTTTTTCTATTAAATTATAATCGGCAGGTTTATCAATATCAAATCCGATCTCTGGATAATCAGAGATAATAGCTTTTCCTATATATCCTGTTAATTTATATATCTCCTGTTCAATTAAAGCTATAGATAGTTTTCCAGCCAATAACTTAATTATAAATGTAAAACCTAATAAATAAGCCAACTTCCATGGCTTCTTTCTCCATTTCAATATCTTATCTAACAACTCTTCTAGTCTTAAGACTATCTCACCATTAACTAAAAAGATATTTCCTCCTGTAAAAGTACCTTCAGTTAGGGAAAAATAAGTCCTATTGCTTTTCGGAAAGGAAATTTCTACAAATTCTTTGGGGATAAGTGGATAATAAAAGGCAGCCTTTCCACCTTCACATTTAGCTAAAAAATCCTCTATAGCCTCAACAGTAATTAGAGGTATATCAGAAGTAAAGATTAAACTATAGGGACTTGTTGCTGTTTGCAATCCTAGCTTAAGGTTCTCCAATAGAGAATCTTGGCAGGGAATAAATTTATCGATATTTCTTTTATTTAATTCATTAGGACCTACTACTATAATATTATCTATCAAGGAGACTTCTCTTAATCTATCTGTTATATATTCTGTTATAGCTTTACCATTAAGCTCAATTAAAGCCTCATAGTCTTGATTGCTAATTTCAGATAATCGACCATTATTTTTAGCTCCTGCTAAAACTATAGCATCTAAGCCCATTAATCTCCCCTCCCTTGATATTTATTAAATCTCTGTTACTCCATGGTCAATAGTCTTAGTGATTACTATATTGTATTCTCTAGTCAATTGACTGTCTAATTTATCTTTAATCTTGTTTGCCTCTTCTATTCCTGATACAAATCCCAAGATAGTTGGCCCACTTCCAGACATCAAGGCCTTATCAGCTAAATCTGCTACTTTATCTTTTAAGCTAGCAACTTCAGGATAAAGCTCTAAGGTCACACTCTCTAAAAGATTAGTCAGATTATTGATAATAAAACCTCTATCCTGCTCTTTTAAAGCCCTTATAACTTTATCTGTAGCTGGATGTCTAGTAATCTGTTCTAAATTTAAGTTGCCATAAACATTGGCTGTAGATACTGAAAGCGGAGGGTTAATAAGAACAAGATAAAGCTGTGGACATTTAGGTAACTCTTTTAAGTCTGTCCCTATTCCTGTTGCTAATTGAGTTCCTCCTTTAATACAAAAAGGAATATCAGCTCCTAACTTAGCCCCTATTTCAGCCAACTGCTCTGATGTTAAGCCTAACTCCCATAACCTATTAACAGCTACTAAGGTAGCTGCAGCATTGCTACTACCACCGGCTAAACCAGCTGCTACAGGTATTCTTTTATCTAGGTTAACTCTAAGTCCACCTGCCAATTCAAACTCCTTAAACAATAGCTCAGCTGCCTTATGGATTAAATTTGATTTATCTGTTGGAACCTCAGGATGATTACTTATAATCTCAATTCCTTTATCGGTTTTAGTAAATGATATTCTATCATGTAAGTCTATAGTCTGCATGATCATCTCTACCTCATGATACCCATCTTTTCTCTTTGCTAGTACATCTAATGTTAAATTTATTTTTGCGTGTGCAATTAAATCTATACTATCCATGACTATATCCACCTCACTATTTAAGCTCTTATATAGTTAGTTAGTCATTTAATAGTAAACTCCTTCTTATTATTGCTCTTATCAAAGATTCCTGGCAAATCATCTTCACTTAATGGGCTATAGTTACAGAAGAATGAACGAATTAGATAAAGAGGAACCCTATATATAAAAGCAAAGGCTACTATAAATAGATAGCTTTTAATCTTCAGCAAGTCAACTTTCTTTGATAGATTAAACAAGCGATAAATTGCTAAGATTGGAAGTTCATCCTCCCCATCAAATATAACTAGATTATTATCTTTTATGTAAACGGCAATTCCTCCCACTTTGATCTGCTTTTTAATTAAGATATTATCTCCACAGAGACTACAGTATATAACTTTATTTATATTGTTGCTATTGATTAAATTCATATTCTCTCTATTATCAACATCTAAAATAAGATACTTATCTCCTACTTTTTTTTGAAAAATTATCTGTTTTAAATATGCTAATTGACTATCTACTAACTTAGAAGCTGTTATTATTTTATTTGCTTCATAACTTAGCTCTCCCTTTCTCAACACTTCGGACTCTATTGTCAAGATATCAGTTCTTATAGTAATAGTCCCATCATTAATATACTTCAAACCCTTTTGATTCTTCTTCTGACAAATTATCTTCCTGTGCTTCTTTACAAAAATATTGCTTCTTATTTCAGTTAATATTTCTATAATCAAATTAATTATAAGATTATCCTTTCGCTTCATTAAACTCTACCTCCACTTATATCTCTGTACCTTTTATTATATACAATTTTTGGTTATAGATACCCTTACTTCTATTCTAATTATTTATACAATCAGTCAAATTTAAAGATAACGATTATCGGTTAATGGGGATATTGGGACACTTTTAAACCCCAGTGTATAGTGTATAGTTGAGAGTGGATAGTTAAGTACAAAACCTTAAATCACAAAGCTTTTAATCTTTTTACTATCAACTATACACTATCAACTATCAACTGATACAAAGTGTCGCACTTTCTCTCTATAACGTCATATTTAACTCTGCCTCCAGAATAAAAATCTATAATATCTGTAGCTTACATAATTAATTTTAACTTATTAGCCTCTAAATTAATATAATAATCTAAGAAAATAAATTGATAAGGAGGTCTAGTTATGGCTAAAATATTAATTATATTAGATGAAAGAACTCTATATCTTTATCAGAACAACCAAGTAGTCAGATCTTTTCCAGTAGCCATTGGTAAAGCAAATACACCTACACCTACAGGAAACTTTTTAATCATTAACAAGTTAAAAAATCCTTATAATAAAGCTTTGGGAACACGTTGGATGCAATTTACTCATCAGATGCACGGAATTCATGGTAACAATCAACCTTCATCAATCGGTAAAGCTATCTCAAATGGATGTGTTAGAATGTACAATAAAGATGCAGAGTTTCTTTATAACAGAGTAAGTATTGCTACTCCTGTTGAAATCAGACAGAATCGACAAAGAGGTTCAAAAAATAGTGGTAAGTACTATACAGTTAAAACTGGTGATACCCTTTATCAGATTGCTAAAAAATTCAATACTACTGTTGAAAAAATCATAAATATTAACCCTAATATCCAAAATAAAAATACTATCTACCCTGGTCAACAGATTAAAATCCCAGATTGACACTGTACTTCTAATGGATTAAAGAGTATAATTATGTATATAATAATATTTGAGGTGATATATATGAAAAGAAATGCGGAAATCTCCATTATCCCTCTAGGTGGTAGAGGAGAAATTGGGAATAATATGATATTAATTGAATATAATGATGAAATCTTAATTTTAGATTGTGGAATTATGTTTCCTACAGAAGATATGCTCGGCATCGATTTGGTTATGCCTGATATATCCTATCTAATTGAGAATAAAGATAGAATCAAAGCAATGTTAATCAGTCATGGTCATGAAGACCACATCGGTGCAATTCCTTATTTCTTAAGAGAGATTAGTAATATACCTATCTATGGAACTAGATTAACTCTTGGGATGATAAAAAAGAAATTAGAAGAACATCGTTTAATGGGTTCAACGGAATTACGCCAAATATCTGCTGGACAAGAAATATCTTTAGATCCTTTTAAAATCAAGTTTATTAAGGTAAATCACAGTATACCAGATGCTGTTGCTATGGGTATTAAAACCCCTTCTGGAACTATTTTATATACAGGTGATTTTAAATTTGATCAAACTCCAATAAATGAACAACCTACTGATTTCAATGGATTAACTCAATTAGGAGAAGAAGGGGTTTTAGCTTTATTATCTGATAGTACAAATGCAGAACAGAAAGGTTACTCTGTATCTGAACGAGTAGTTAATGATACTATCAATAATATCTTTGAAAAAGCTGATGGGAGAATTATTGTAGCTACCTTCTCTTCCCACCTAGATAGATTACAACAAATTATTAATGCAGCCTATGAAACTGGTAGAAAGATTGCTATTTCGGGAAGAAGTATGATTGCTAATACTAAAATAGCCAAAGATTTAGGTTATCTTAACTTTCCTGATGATATGCTCTTAGAAATCAGAAAGATTAATAACCTCCCTGACCATAAAATAGTTTATCTAATGACAGGTAGTCAAGGAGAGACGATGGCTTCTTTAACTAGAATTGCTAGAGGTGACCATAGACAGATTAACCTACATAAAGGAGATACAGTCCTTCTCTCTGCAACACCTATACCTGGAAATGAAAGGTCTGTAGGAGAAACTATCAACCAACTTTTTGAAAAAGGTGCTAAGGTGATTTATGGAAGGGAATTAGATGTTCACGTTTCTGGTCATGCTTATCAAGAAGAGTTGAAGATGATGCTTAATATGACTAAACCTAAATATTTTATTCCTGTCCATGGTGAATACCGTCATCTCTATCATCATTCACTATTAGCAAAGGATGTGGGTATTCCAGAAGATAATATCTTCATAGCCAAAAATGGATCTCGCCTAAAGGTCAGTGAACAAAATGCCTACTTTGCATCTCCTGTATCAACAGGTAAGATATTAATTGATGGTTCTGGAATTGGCGATGTAGGAAATATCGTTTTAAGAGATAGAAGAATATTATCAGAGCATGGTATTATTATTGTGGTCATCACTATTGAGTCAGGTACAGGCAAAGTACTAGCAGGTCCTGATATTATATCTCGAGGATTTGTTTATATGAAAGAATCCCAAGAATTAATTGAAGAAGCTAAAAACAGACTAAATATAGCCTTAAAAGAGTGTGAAGAGAAGAATATCACTGATTGGTCTAAACTAAAGACCAAGCTAAAAGACCCTTTAAGAGACTTCATTTATAATGAAACTAGAAGAAACCCAATGATTATGCCAATCATTATGGAAGTACCACATAAATAAAAAGACTGTAGGAATCTAGATTCCTACAGTCTTTTTATTTATTAACCTCTCGGTCTTCTAGGTTGGTCACGGTCATCAATTATACACCTTGGTATAATCAACTTCTGACCTACCTCTAAATAATCTGGATTATCTAAGTCATTAGCATCAACAATAGCATCTACCGTTGTTCTGTAACGTCGTGCTATCTTATATAAAGTATCTCCAGCTTGAACTACATAGATTATTTTAGATGGTCGCTCACACTCATCTCTATCTACTACAGGAGATACAACTACTATATCTGTAACAATAGTTAACTGTCTGAAGTTAGTTACTTTAGCAAACTTTCTTAAGGTAACTACCATTTCAACGGTTCTATTATTTAATCTGTTCCCTTTAACCTTCTTAATTTCAATATCACTATGGCAAGACATACCAGCCTCTGCCTCAGGAATGTTAATAAAGTTCTCAATATTAAATGGACGATGGAAATAATGAACTGGCTGTGTCCCTGGAGTATCATCAGCTGTCGTATCTGCTACATAAAGAACACTACCTTCTCCCTCGCTTGTAACTACTACTCCACCATCTTCTACAACACATGTTGTATTAGATAATTGAGCATTTGTCTCCAGAATACGTTCAATATTAGGTTTTACATCTGGCACAATAAGATCTTCGGTAACTGTTTCACTTACTGTATCCTCTCCAATTACCTCTTCTACTCTTAGTAATTCTTCCTCCACTTCAACTCTATCACTATCAATTCCTGTTACTACCAACATCTGTTTAGGCTCAGTGACCTTAACAAATACTTCTATTACTGCCCTTACCTCTACTTGTCTATTACCATTTGTAATTGTATAATCCCATCTCTTGACCTTAACCTCAGTAAATGATGTCATATCATCATCTGCACCTGGAACATCTATAACCTCCGAGAATGTAAGGCCTCCTTCAAAGAAGTGAACTGGTTGTGTTCCTGGAGTATCATCAGCTGTTGTATCTGCTACATACATAACTCCTACTTCAAATTGCCCATCTACAATAACTGCACCATCAGTTATTTCAACATTTTTATCCTCTAATGCTCCTCCCTCCACCTTTAAAACTCTTTCAATTGGTGGCTTAACTGTAGGAACATCAACAATTCCTTCTACTACTACTTGATAAGTATTCTCTCCTACTACATTTTCAATTCTTAATAGTTCTTTTTCTACAAGTTCTTCTCTAATTCCAGTTACATCAGTAATAATAGTCATTTGTCGATAGTCAAATACTTTAGCAAACTTCTTAAGAACAACAGTTACTTCTACAGTTCTTTCATCAATAAAGTCATAGCTAGATCTTAGAACATCAACATCAACGTAAGCACTCATATAATCCTCTGCTTCAGGAATATCCACAAAGTTACTAAAGGTTATCTCTCCATGAAAATAATGTACTGGCTGATCACTTGGTGTATCATCTGTTGTTGTATCTGCTACATACATAACTCCTACTTCAATAACTCCATCAATTGTCACTCCACCTTCTTCAACAGTTACCTCAGTGGATTTAATCTTTGTGCTCACCTCTAAAATTCTCTCTATGTCTGGCTTTGCTTGAACAGGTATTGGAAGTTCTTTAGTAATTGATTCTCTAACTGTATCTTCTCCAATAACGTATTCTACTCTTACTTGTTCTTCTTTAAAATTAATTGCCATTTTATTCCTCCTCTCCTTCTATTAAACTGCTTTCATTTATAAATATATGCGATAAAAACTAAAATGTGCACAACTTAACCTTACAATTATTGGATAATTTTAATTTATCATTCTAGCATATATATTATTAAGGGGGTGAAAGTATGACTTTAGGTTATCCTGATGAAATATTACCTTATCCTGCTGTAGAATATATTCCTCTAAGCATTAGAACTAAAAATTTTAATGACAATTGGATAAATAAATATGATAATAAGTTATACATCTTAGACAGTCAAAATCAATCTAAAACTGTACTAAATAGATTGGGAATAATCTATCCTGATAATATTAACTTTAATGACAATCTATTAATTTTATTACTAAACGGGAAAATAGAAGATATCTATTACCGTGGATACAAGGTACAAATGATTGGCAAGCAAATAAATGATAGTTATCATCTCTTCACTATCACTAAAGAATACTTCTATAAGGATAAATTAATCTTCAATTTCTTCTTAAAAACTGGAGAACTTATAGCAAAAGAGAGATATCAACTCTAGTTGATATCTCTCTTTTGCTATCTATAAATATATCTACCTCAAAATTAAATTTGGAAATAATAGAATATGGGTATATTGGGACACTTTTAAACTCAGTGTATAGTGTAAAGTTGATAGTGGATAGTTAAGTTCAAAACCTTATAACATAAAGAGTTTAATTGGTTAACTATCCACTATCAACTATCAATTATCAACTGGCACGAAAGTGTCGCTTTATCTCTCTTAAACTACACTTTATAATTAAGCAAGTACCGCCTAACTATCCTAAATATATCGATGGATTACTCTCTATTTGGTCTCGACCAATCTCTTGACCTGATAGAGTAATCACTCCCTCTACCGTCTCTTCAGTAAATTGCCTACTCTTAATCAATTTACTTATATTAAATAGCAGAATAACTTCCCCTGTATCAGAGCTACCTATGTGAGAAGGAATTACCCCTTTTCCTGAAATCTCCTTACCCTTCCTATCAACACCAAAAAATCTAACCTGCTCATAATCAATATTATAATTATCAACCTTTACAGATAAATAACCTGGAATTTGCTCTTCATGAGCAGTAAATAAATGGCCTATCCCAATATTGATATCCCTTCTCATACGCAACTCATACTTCTTAGGTAAATTAGTTTTTCTCAATACTTCCATTGTATATCCTCCCTTTGTTAATTAATCACAGCAAGATAGTATATTTAACATAAAACAATATGAATAACATATTATTTTATCATCCTTCATAAAAACATAAGTAAATTCTTAACCAGTCTAATATCTACTATTTATCTTATTCAAATAAGATAAATAGTAGACTAAAAATTCGATAAATATCAAATTTATTATCATAATTAATCTAGCACTTGATTATTTTCTACAAAGTCAAATATCTAAAATAAGATTAAACTCTGATTAAAATATAGATAAACAACTCTAGAATGTAATTTAAATATCCTAATAATTTAATACCTTTAAGTTCTTAACTAAAAACCTTAAAAGATAACTTTCAGCAACGAATC